>ERZ779877.378-NODE-378-length-50066-cov-16.488133_pt1 | contig 50066 bp, 50 predicted proteins | sample MGYA00511556_ERZ779877 | MGnify/ENA primary metagenome ERZ779877 (study PRJEB29588, sample SAMEA2159338) | human gut metagenome | biome: human gut; feature: human-associated habitat; material: faeces | place: Denmark | collected 2008/2010 ... | reverse complement strand
GTGCCCTCTCGTTTGAGTGCTTGTCTATTATATCACGGAAAACGACATTTGTCAAGCATTTTTTGAATTTTTTTCGATATTTTTTTGCATTTTTACTTTCTTCTATTTATTTACAGCTTTTCGTAATGTATATTGATATTTACTCTGTTACATCTCTATATGTAGTGATTTTTTTCTACTTCACTTTTCTTTGCATATTTTCACAACGTTTTGCAAATACTTTTTCTAACGGCAATTTATGAAAGGAAGTCTATTATGGAATACATCAAACAGTTGAACCCGTTTTATAAAATGATGTTTATTACTATTTTGTTTTTTCTTATATTCGGGTTCACATTTTCTATGCCTTCCGGAAGCAATGCAGTTATTGCTTATTCTCAAAAAGGTTCTCAAGGAACGGAAGTTGAAGCAGTGCAAAAGACGTTAAAAGATCGTGGATTGTTCAATGCTGAGGTTACCGGTTATTTTGGTGAAAAAACAGAAGAAGCGATATTGCGTTTTCAAAAGCAACAGGGTCTAGCTCAAACAGGAGTAGCAGATAAGGCAACTCTTAAGCGGCTTGGTATAACTATCGGTTCTATTCCCGCTGCCACTGAAGCTAATATCAATCTGCTTGCTCGTATCATTTCAGCTGAAGGCAGAGGTGAGCCTTATATAGGTCAGGTTGCAATTGGTGCTGTTATTATGAACCGTATAGAGCACCCCTCTTTCCCGGATACTCTGGCAGGAATTATATATGAAAACGGTGCATTTACTGCACTTGTGGACGGTCAGTTCAATGAACCTATTGCCGACTCAGCATATGATGCTGCCCGTGACGCGCTGTCAGGCTGGGATCCTACCGGTGGCTGTATATATTACTATAACCCCAAGAAAACAAGCAACCAATTCATGATGAGCAGACCTGTTCAAAAAGTAATCGGTGACCATTATTTCTGCACATAATAGAAAAGAGAAGCGTCTGCTTCTCTTTTACATATTGTTAATTTTAACTGGATTTTACTATTTGTTTATAAATTTGCCTCACCCACAGTATTGTCCACTCTTCTGAGTGTCATTATCATAAGTGCCAGTAAACAGCATATTACGGATAGAATAAATGCTACTACTGTACTTAACATAAAATTGTTCATATCTGCATCATTATATGAACTCATCAGCAATGACTGAAGTGTAAACGGATTATAACGATCTATATCGAGCGACTGCAACAATATCGGTATAATTGTCGACCCGCCGTAAACAATTATTACAGATATTCCGGGACGACCTGTTGACAGCCCGATAAGAAAATACAGTGCTGTCATAAATAACATATAGATTGCTGCGCATAGCGATGAAAATATTATATCATTTATATTTAACTCGTTGTTATAAATTAAATTGCTTATACCGCCTGTAATTATCCCGCCGAGGAACGATAATACTCCTATCACTAAAGGATACACTATAAACTTAGGCAGAACATATCCGGCAGGAGTAAGTCCCGCGCAGTTAGGTATTATAACTGAACGTTTCTTCTGTTCCCCGCCTGCCGTTGCCATGAGCAGCAGAGATATTATCAAAAATCCTGTTGAAGTAATTGAGCTAACTCCGGTTTTAAATCCGACAGCCGCCATACTTCCGCCGTACATAGCTTCCAGTGAGCTCATCATGCCGTTGATTGAATCTACCGCACCTGTTACCTGATCCTGTGCCTCTCCTCCTATCTGCTGTCCCATATCCGCTATCTGACCCGCCATCATTTCCATTGACTTGTACAACAGCGGGTACATCAGAGAAATTCCGATTATAGTGATAATAACACCAATCAGTCTGAATCCACGGCTAAATAGCATAAATTCTTTTTTTATTCCGGCCTTAATCATATCTGCTCCTTTCTCAACCTATTGTATCCATATATATTTGTTCGAGAGTCTTGTTTTCTATAACAAAAAGTGATAATGTCAACCCCGCAGAATTTATTTCGTTTATTATCTGTTGTGCTTTTATCTGTTCGTTTTCATCATATTCAAGAGGAATTTCAAATATTGCTCTTTGCCTGTCAAAGTAAAACCTCCCACCGGTACACTTATTCACCGACTGAATAGCTGCATTTGGATCGCCGAATATTCCCATAATGATTTTCTTGTCGTTTCTGGCAAATTGGTCCTTTATTTCTGCCATAGTCCCCTCAACAGCCATTCTTCCATCCCTTACTATGCCTATTCTGTTTGCAGTTCTTTCAACATCAGAGAGAATATGTGTACAAAGAATAATGGTTGTCCCCATATCTGCAAGCTGCTTTATTATATTCATTACTTCTGCTCTGCCTTGAGGATCAAGTGCCGATGTAGGCTCATCAAGTATTAGCAAGTCAGGATTATCAAAGATAGCCGCTGCTATGCCGATACGCTGATTCATACCTCTGGAATATCCTTTGATTCTTCTTTTTCCGCCTTCAGCCATACCGACAAGATTTATTACCTCATCTATTCTCTTTTTCTTGTCGCCTTTATATCTACAGCACGCCGCAATATAATCAAGATACTCATATCCGTTCATATATGTAAACATAGACGGTGTTTCAGGTAAGTACCCAACTTTACAGTTTTCCTTGCCGAATATAATTTCGCCGCTGTCCTTTGGTATTATATTAGAAACAATATTCATGGTTGTGGTCTTTCCACAGCCGTTTTTACCGAGAAAACCATATATATCGCCTTTGTTAACGTTCATATCAAGTCCCTTAAGAACTTCAAAAGCACCGTAACTTTTATGTAGATTTTTTATGTGGAGCATTTCTTACACCCTTTCATTGCATTTTGTAAAAAAGTAAATACTATTTACCTTTGCAATTGATTATATCATATCAGCTAAAATTTGTCAAACAAATTTTACTTGAGCCTCAAAGCTTACTTTTCCGTCATCAAATCTTCCCTCAACTGTACAAATATTTTCTTTGATTTCAAGAAACAGACCGATAGTTTCGTCTTGTCTGCATTCATGTATAAAGTTTATTCTGACTGTATCATAGTGCTTTTCGATAAGTTCTTGTGGAATTATGTCACTCATAAGTCTTAGATATACGCCGTTGTTTACATGACCATTGGGATCAATATCACTGTATACAAATGTATAATCTTTTACTTTCTGTGGATTTTCAGCCTTGAATTTTATCACTTTTGCGTTGATTTCATCATCACACGGTATCTGCTCATATATGTATTCGGACGGTCTGCATATTTTGTGAGAATGCGGATTTACAAGTGTCCACATGGTATCGACATCGCAAAGAATGTTTCCGTCGATATCCTTGGCAACAAATTTTCGAGTAAACTGCGAACCTTTAGTACCTCCCTCCCAGGTTGTCATATACAGCTTGTTATTATAGTATGGAATTTTGTTAAAATGAATTGCCGCGCGGGTAAGTAAAAATACTTGACCGTCCTGCCACATCTTTTCACGGGTTATATTCCTGCTTCTTAAATGGTTTCCGGCTAGCTCCGCACACCACGCGAGAAGAACCTGCGGTTTTATGTCATATTTTTTATCGCAGTCGGCAAACTCCGGTATATATTCAACGGTAAATTTTCTGTTATCCATATTGACCTTTCATAAATATTGAATAAGCCACAGATACCGAAGTACCTGTGGCTTAGTGTTTTACTTATTATCCTTAGGAACTATTTTATCGATACCACCCATATACTTTCTGAGAACTTCGGGTATCTTTACACTACCATCGGCACAAAGATTGTTTTCAAGGAATGCAATAAGCATTCTGGGGGGCGCAACAACAGTGTTGTTAAGTGTATGAGCAAAGTAGTTGCCCTTTTCCTTGCTCTTCACTCTTATTTTCAAACGGCGAGCCTGAGCATCGCCAAGGTTAGAACAGCTGCCTACTTCAAAGTACTTTTTCTGTCTGGGTGACCATGCTTCAACGTCATAAGACTTTACCTTAAGGTCTGCAAGATCTCCTGAACAGCATTCAATTGTTCTTACAGGTATATCCATTGATCTGAATAGATCTACTGTGTTCTGCCACAGCTTGTCAAACCACATAGCACTGTCCTCAGGCTTGCAGACAACAATCATTTCCTGCTTCTCAAACTGGTGAATTCTATAAACGCCTCTTTCTTCTATGCCGTGAGCACCCTTTTCCTTGCGGAAGCACGGAGAATAGCTCGTCAACGTGTAAGGGAGCTTTTCTTCTTCATTTATAGTGTCTATGAATTTACCTATCATGGAGTGTTCGCTTGTGCCGATAAGATACAGGTCTTCGCCCTCTATCTTATACATCATAGCGTCCATTTCGGCAAATGACATTACGCCGGTTACTACATTACTGCGGATCATATAGGGAGGGATGCAATAAGTAAATCCTCTGTCGATCATAAAATCACGCGCATAGGCTAAAACGGCGGAATGAAGACGTGCAATATCTCCCATCAGATAGTAGAAGCCATTACCCGCAACTCTTCTTGCACTGTCAAGATCAATGCCATTAAATCTTTCCATTATTTCAGAGTGATAAGGTACTTCAAAATCTGGGATTACAGGCTCACCGTATCTCTTTATTTCAACGTTTTCACTGTCATCCTTACCTATCGGAACAGAAGGATCAATAATGTTAGGAATTATCATCATTCTCTTCTTAACTTCTTCACCAAGCTCTTCTTCTTTCTTCTCAAGCTCTTCAAGTTCATCAGAGAACTGCTTTACCTGTGCCTTGACCTGTTCTGCCTCATCTTTTTTGCCCTGAGCCATCAAACCGCCGATCTGTTTTGACAGCTTGTTTCTGTCTCCGCGCAGATTATCAGCCTTCTGCTGAGCGGCTCTTAATTCTCTATCAAGCTCGATAACCTCGTTAACGAGTACTATTTTTTCATCCTGAAACTTCTTTTTGATATTTTCCTTTACAGCCTCGGGATTTTCTCTTAAAAACTTAATGTCTATCATTTGATATGCCTTTCTTTTTAAATTATTTGTTATTTGCAAGCCGATTTACAATATCGGTCAGATCTTCATCAGAATAGAAATCTATTTGTATAGTACTCTTTTTTTTGCCCGGTACTATATTAACATTTGTTTCAAGCGCCTTTGCAAGACTGATCTCTGCCTCCACGTAGAATGTTTCCTTTTTCTTTTCCGGCTTTTCGCTCTTATCAAGTGCTTTTACCATTCTTTCCATTTCACGGACGGAAACATCCTTACCGGCAGCCTTATGAGCAAGCTCTACCATATTCTTCGTTTCTTTAACGCCAAGCAGAACCTTGCAGTGACCTGTTGACAATTCATTATTTGACACCATTTCAGCTATTATAGGCGGTAAATTGAGCAAACGCAATGAATTTGCGATTGAAGATCTGGCTTTTCCAACTACTCTTGCAACATCTTCCTGAGTCATATCGAACTTGTCCATAAGCTCTTTATAGCCGTTAGCCTCTTCAATCGGATTTAGATTTTCACGCTGTAGGTTTTCTATAAGCGCTATCTGCTGTGCCTGCTGATCGGATAATTCCTTTATAAGCACCGGTACTTCGGTAAGACCGGCCATCTTAGCCGCTCGCCATCTTCTCTCACCGGCCACTATCTGATATGTACCATCAGGCATTGATCGAATAAGCAACGGCTGTATTATTCCATTTTGTCTAATTGAATCAGCTAGTGTTTTTAAAGCCTCAATATCAAAGTTTTTTCTTGGCTGTGATTTATTAGGCTCAATATCTGTCAGTTTGAGGGTGCTTATGCCTTCTTCATCTTCGTCAAAGCTGTTATCATCAAAAATACTGTTAAAGTTCTGGTTTAAAACTCCTCGTTTTGCCATACACCCTCCTTAATTATTAAGTTTTTTTATTATTTCTCCGGAAAGCTTCATATAGCTTTCAGCTCCTTTTGAGCTCTTATCATAATATATAACCGGCAGACCGTGACTCGGGGCCTCTGAAATTTTTACATTTCGCGGTATTACGGTATTGAATATTGATGACGGAGGAAAGTTTCTTTTTATATCTCTCATTATTTCATTAGACTGCAAAAGTCTCTTATCAAGCATAGTAAACACTATACCCATAAGTCCAAGACTTTTATTTGAGGTCTTCTTGACTTTCTTTACAGTAGACAAGAGTTGCGCCAATCCTTCAAGGCTATAATGTTCACACTGCATAGGCACAATAAATTTGTCACTTGCAATAAGTGCATTTATTGCCAGTATGCCGAGTGACGGCAGACAATCTATAACAATTATATCATAATCGTCTTTAAGCTGTATTAGTGCCTTTTTCAGTTGATGATTTCTTTGTTCAATCTGAAGCAAATGCATCTCTGCCTCAGCCAGTTGAGCATTTGCAGGTATAAGACTTACGTTTTTGCAATTAGTAGCGATTACTGCTTCCTGAGGTCTTACATTAGACATTACAACATCATATGATGTGATCTTCAGATTTTTCTTTGACACGCCGTATCCGGAGGTAGCATTACCCTGAGGATCAAAGTCTACCAATAGGACTTTTTTACCCTTTGCACCGAGAGCGGCACTGATATTGACAGCAGACGTAGTTTTACCCACACCGCCTTTTTGATTTACAATAGAAATTATTACTCCCATAGTACCTCCTTTTACGTCACTTTATAATTATATCACACTATGGGAGAAAAATAAAGTCTTTTTGCAAAAAAACGTTCATAAATGTTCCATGTGGAACAAATTTATGAACGTTCTCCTGTATGAACATCAATCGTGAGGAATGCGTATTATATACTCAAGATATCCGTTTTCCTCTCTTTTTTCTGAACTGAATTCTATTCCTGACCGTTTCATCGTGTCAAGAGTTCTGTTTATGTTATTTATGTATAACCGTTTTTCTTTAAATGTCCATCTGAATTTTTCAGGTTTATTTTCATTTGAAATCAGCCTGTCTATATATTTTTCAGTACTTCCGACATTCAACATATACTTGTGTATGTGCTCCACAGCAGCTTCCCTTTTATCTTCAGACAGTCGGAGCAACGCTCTTATCTGCCGCTCACAAAAATCGTATTGTATTGCGAGTTTCAGAACCTTATCAGATAATTTCAGTATTCTCAGTTTATTTGCTATTGTACTCTGTGCTTTTCCAAGCTTGCGTGCCAGCTCTTCCTGAGTATATCCGTAATGTTTCATCAGCTTCTGCAACGCAATTGCCTCTTCAATACAATTCAGATCACATCGCTGTATATTTTCTATAATAGCCAGTACCGATGACTCTTCTTCATTTTTTTCTACTAAAATAGCTTTGACTTCACTTATATTAGCTAACTTACAAGCTCTCAGTCTCCGTTCTCCTGCTATCAGTTCATATCTGCCGTCAGTTTTCATTCGTACTGTAAGTGGTTGCAACAATCCATTTTCCTTTATACTCTGAGCCAGATATTCCAGTTCGGTTTTATTAAAATATTTTCGCGGCTGATTTGGATTTACATCTATTTCATTAACAGGCACTGTTACTACCTGCCCATACTTTCTCTTTTCTCTAAGTAAAATACCCATTTGATCGCCCCCTTATCTGAATTGTAACCTATATTATTACTTTCCGCAACTAAAAAAATCCGCCGTATCTCATTAAGATACGACGGAATATAATTATTTTTTATATTTTTATAGCGGTTTCTTCTTTATCATTGACGGATTTCTGGGGTATTTTGTCGGAGTATGAGATAATTTATCTATCACAACAAGTCGTCTGCTGTCGCCATTTGTGATTTTATAATCGCTTATATTTGTAATTTTTCCACCAAGAATTTTAATTGCATCATCCGCCTGTTCTATCTCTTCGTTAACTGACTTAAGTGCAATAAATTTACCACCTACTTTTACATATGGCATACAATATTCACTCAGCACCGACATATTCGCAACAGCGCGTGCTGTTGCAAAATCAAAGCATTCACGCCTATCCTTAGCATAATCCTCAGCTCTGCCGTGCACTACTGTTGCCTTGACTCCTACAAGCTCACACGCCTTTTCAAGAAAAACACACCGCTTATTAAGAGCTTCAAGCATCGTACATTTCAAATCAGATCTTACTATCATAAGCGGAATTGAAGGAAAACCCGCTCCGGTTCCAACATCAATAAAACTGCTATTTTCTTCAATATCAATCATATTGAATGGTAGAACACTATCTATAAAGTGCTTAACTACAATTTCTTTAAAATCGGTTATAGCAGTCAGGTTGACGTTTTTGTTGTAATCAACCAGAAATTCATATAACTTGTTAAACCGCTCAGCCTGCTCAGTAGACAGTTTAATATCACATTTATTAAATTCATTCAGGATAAATTCAATTTTCTCCATGTTTTCTCCCTGACAGCCATATCAGAAGTACAGAGACATCGGCAGGATTTACACCTGAAATTCTGCCGGCCTGTCCTATATTCAGCGGCTTATACTTATTCAGCTTTTCCTGAGCCTCTATTCTCAGTCCTGAAATTGTTTTATAGTCAATATCCGTAGGTAACTTTTTCTCTTCAAGACGTTTCATCTGCTCAATTTTTTCAGTCTGCGTCTTAATATATCCCTCATACTTGATATTGATTTCAAGTTTATCTATTATATCATGCTCAAGCTCCGGTGCATTTTCATCAAACCTTATCAGATCCCTGTAATCGACCTGAGGACGCTTTAACAATTCAATAAACTTGATACCCTGTGTAATAGGTGACGTTCCTTTACTTTCAAGCATACTGTTAAGCTCTTCACTGGGATAAACAGTCGCTTTCTTTATTCTCTCAGTTTCTTTTTCAAGCATTTCTTTTCTGTCAAGAAATTTCCGATAGCGCTCATCTGAAACAAGCCCGAATTTATGACCCACCGGTATAAGTCTTTCATTAGCATTATCTTGTCTTAATAAAAGCCTGTACTCACTTCTGCTTGTCATCATTCTGTAAGGTTCAACACAACCTTTTGTTACAAGATCATCGATCAACGTACCGATGAAAGAAGTTGTTCTATCAGGAATATACTGTTCTCTGCACTTAATTTTCATTGCCGCATTCATACCGGCAATAAGACCTTGCGCGGCGGCTTCTTCATATCCGCTTGTACAGTTGAACTGACCCGCACCGAAAAGTCCGGATATCTTTTTAAATTCAAGTGTAGGATAAAGCTCAAGCGGATCGCAACAGTCATATTCGATAGCATAAGCCGGACGCATTATTTCAACGTGCTCCAGACCCTTAATTGTTCTGAGAAACTTAATCTGCACATCTTCCGGAAGTGAGCTTGACATACCCTGGAGATAATACTCATCTGTATTGAGTCCCATAGGCTCAACAAACAACTGATGTCGCGGCTTATCAGAGAACCTCACGATCTTATCCTCAATACTGGGACAGTATCTGGGACCTACACCCTGTATTCTTCCCGCATAAAGCGGCGACCTGTCAAGGTTGTCAAGAATGATCCTATGTGTTTCAGCGTTTGTATAAGTAACATAACACTTTACCTTATTTTCAAGCTTAAACGTGTTGTCAAAGCAGAACGGAGTGATATACTCATCACCCTCCTGCTCTTCCATAACCGAAAAATCAATTGATCTTTTATGAACCCTCGCCGGAGTTCCTGTCTTAAATCTTCTCATAGAAAGACCCAATTTTTTAAGGCTGTCAGTCAGTTGCAGAGCCGCGGATACATTATCCGGTCCACTTTGATAATTAAGCTCACCTATATGTATCTTACCTCCGAGATAAGTACCTGTAGTGATTATAACACAACCCGCGGGATAAAAAGCACCTAGCCTTGTTTTAATACCTGTTATTTTGCCATTCTCTGCACAAACCTCAGTAACCTCAGCCTGTTTGATATCAAGGTTTTCAGTATGTTCAAGGACAGATTTCATAAAAGTATGATACTTTACTCTGTCGCTCTGTACTCTGAGCGAATGAACAGCAGGACCTTTACCCTTATTAAGCATTCGTGACTGTATAAAAGTAGCATCAGCCGCCCTACCCATTTCACCGCCGAGCGAGTCAAGCTCTCTTACAAGCTGACCTTTGGCAGAACCTCCTACACACGGATTACAAGGCATATTTGCAATAGCGTCAAGACTTAAAGTAAAAACGGCAGTCTTACATCCAAGTCTTGCGGCGGCGAGTGCCGCCTCACAACCGGCATGACCTGCACCTACAACTATAACGTCATAATAATCAAGTTCGTACATAAATAACCCCGATCATAAAAATGTTCTATGTGGAACAATAGGTATTTTTTCAGAAAATCAGCCTGTCACAGAATTTCTGCCGACAGGCTGATATACTTATTCTTCTTCGTTTGTTTCAGGCTCGTCATCTATAACTTCGGCATCTGCTTCAGCTTCAGCCGCAGCTATCTCTTCTTCACTTGCCTGTTCAACTTCTTCTATATCTGCTGTTTCATCATGTTCGGTTCTTGTAAATGTTACTACTCTATCCTCGTCAGACAGCTTCATAACTCTTACACCTAAACCGGTTCTCCTCATTACCCTGAGATCGTTGGCACGGATACGGATAATAACACCGTCTGTACTGATAAGTATAACATCATCATCTGCCTGTATTGAACGTATACCGCAGACATATCCTCTGTCATCTCTTATCTTATAGTTCTTAAGACCGTTACCACCTCTGTTCTGCATACGGTAATCACTCAGAGCACTCAGTCTGCCGTATCCCTTATCGGTCACGGTAAGTATTCTCATATCATCATTATATACCTTAGCAGCACCTACAATATAATCATCATCGTGCAGTCTAATTGCTCTGACACCTGCAGCAAGTCTTCCCATACTCCTGATCTTATCTTCGCTGAAATGTATTGCCATACCAAGATGTGTAGCAACTATAATCGAGCTGTCACCCTCAGTAAGGTGAGCTGCAGCAATTTCATCACCCTCAGCAAGTGTAATTGCTCTGAGTCCGTTCTTTCTTACATTTCTGAAATCATAAAGCGGTGTTCTCTTGATCTTACCAAACTTTGTAACACAGATAAAGTACTTGTTCTCGGCAAAGTCGCTTGTCTTCATCATTGCCGCAATACGTTCACCCTCATCAAGTTGTAACAGATTTACTATGTTTGTGCCCCTGCTCTGCTTAGAACCCTCAGGTACTTCGTAGCACTTTAATTTATACATATTACCATAATTTGTAATAAATAGGATATTGTCATGCGTAGAGCTTATGAACATATCCTCAACATAGTCTTCTTCCCTCTGCTTCATACCGGATACGCCCTTACCGCCACGCTTCTGCAGATTATATACATCTACAGGCTGACGCTTGATATATCCGATATTAGTATAAGTAAGTACACACTCTTCTTCAGGAATAAGATCTTCAATATCAACCTCACCACTTACAGGCTCAATAGCGGTTCTTCTCTCATCACCGTATTTTTCCTTAATTGCCGTGATTTCTTCCTTGATTATCTCCTTAACTCTCTCATCGCTTGAAAGTATATCAAGGAAGTCGTTTATCTTCTCCATAATTTCTGCAAGCTCGGAAATAACCTTGTCACGTTCAAGTCCTGTCAGCTGTCCTAATCTCATCTGTACGATGGCATCTGCCTGCTCCTCGGAAAGTCCTATCTCGTGTTCAAAATGAACATCCTTATAGTTCTCTCCCATAGCTCTCTGCAACAGCTTAGCAAGGTCGTCTTCCTTAAATCGCTCCATCAGACGCTCTTTACCTTCCTGTACAGACTTACTTGAACGCAGGATGGAAATAACCTCATCAATGTTATCAATAGCAAGCAGGAAGCCCTGTAAAATATGTGCTCTCTCTCTTGCCTTCTTTAGATCAAATGCTGTTCTTCTTGTGATTATCTGCTTCTGAAAAGCAATATAGTTATCCAGAATTTCAAGCAGCGTCAGTTGCTTAGGCTCGCCGTTAACAAGTGCGATCATAATTACACCGACAGTATCCTGGAGCTGTGTGAATGAATACAGCTTATTAAGAACGACCTGCGCGTTTACATCTCTCTTGAGCTCGTAAACTATACGCATACCGTCCTTGTCACTTTCGTCACGAAGCGCCGAAATACCCTCAATACGCTTGTCGCGCATAAGCTGACCTGTCACTTCAAGAAGCTTTGACTTGTTCACCATATAAGGAATTTCGGTAACGATAATTCTTGTATGGCTACCCTCTTCAACTATCTCAGCTTTACCTCTTAAGGTAATCTTGCCGCGACCTGTATAATATGCGGAGCGTATTCCGCTGTAGCCCATTATTATACCGCCGGTAGGAAAATCAGGTCCCTTTATATACTGAAGTATCTCTTCAATACCGCATTCGGGATTTTCCATTCTTGCAACTATAGCATCGCATACTTCATTTAGGTTATGCGGAGGTATGTTAGTAGCCATACCTACAGCTATACCCACAGAGCCATTTACTAAAAGGTTAGGAAACTTTACCGGAAGAACCGTAGGCTCGTCCAGCTTATCATCATAGTTCTTGCCCCAGTCGATGGTATCCTTCTTTATATCCTTCAAAAGCTCGGATGCTATCTTTGCCATTCTCGCTTCTGTATAACGGTAAGCGGCAGGCGGATCGCCGTCTACCGAACCGAAGTTTCCGTGTCCGTCTATAAGCGGATATCTCATTGAGAAATCCTGTGCAAGTCTTACCAGTGCATCATATACCGATGCGTCACCGTGAGGGTGATATTTACCGAGAACTTCACCGACTGTGTAAGCACATTTTCTGTACGGCTTGCTTGATGTATTGTCAGCCTCATTCATAGTGTATATTATTCTTCTGTGAACCGGCTTCATACCATCTCTTACATCAGGCAAAGCTCTTGATACCAGCACCGCCATAGAATACTGCAAAAAGCTTTCACGCATTTCCTTTTCTATGTCTACCTGTATCAGCTTTTCAGTGGCTGTACTGAATTCTTTAACGTCTTTTTCCATTCCGATTTCCTTTCCGATTTATTTATATCAATCAGAGTATTGATTTTTCGGTAAATATTTCTCTTAGCTTGTTCTGTTCTTCTTCGGAAAGACATTTCTTTGAGAAAATATAAATATTCTGTCTGTTTACAAAGAGTAAAAACATCTGCTCATTTTCCATAGCGTCTAAATAATCAGAGCCAAAATAAAGATTTGTAACTACTTCTTCCTGTTCTTCCTCCTCGTGAGGTTCATCTTTTGCGGGAGTATCGTTTTCTTCTTCCGTTTCGGTATCATTTTCCGCTATGACAGGTTCTTCTATTACGGTCGTTATCTGTATCCTGTCACGATAAAACTCAGCCGTATATGTTTCTTCGGCAAGTGAGCTTATAGTCGCTATCAGCTTTTTTCTTATAAGCACAGGCTTGTACCAGGTATAGAATATCATACCGAGCGACAGACCAACCAGAATATAACCGTAGATACCGGTATGATCTCTTATCAGAAAATCTATGCCAAGCCCCAGCGCTATAAGATAAACAAGCGTGAAAACCAGCGATTTCTTAAACTGATATTTCTTCTGAAACAGCTTGAAACCCTCACCTATCTCGTCAAGGGTCATACTGTATTTTATTTTTAGCAATAATTCTTCCATATTATCCTTTCAATTATCCGAGCGTCAGTATAACAACTCCTGTCAGAAAGCAGATGACAGTGCATATTCCGGCTATAATGCCGTCTAATATCTTCTTTTTCTTAATAAATATAGGCACATTAACACCTGCAACAGCACCGATAGCAAACAGACACATAGGCAGAAATATATTCATCTCAAGCGTGCCGGTAAGCAGACAGAAAGCTGCAAACAGCCACATAAATCCGCATAAAGCGAACAGACCTTTTCTGATTGTAATAAACGGTGCAAGCTCTTTTTCAAGCTCCTGTTCCTTTTCCATTCTGATTTTAGCTTCGGCCTTTTCCTTTACATCGGTTTCATACTGAGCCTTTACACGCTCAATCTGTTCTTCCCTGCGTTGTCTTAACAGCTCTTTTTCATCGGGCTGTTCCCCGTTGTTATTCAAAATTTCATCATTCATTATAACACCTTTAAATGCTAAACGGATTATTTACTCACCCGAACGGATAGTTCTTCTTTATATATCAAGATCCTTTGCATATCTCGCATTCTGCTCTATAAACTCACGTCTTGGCTCAACCTTGTCGCCCATAAGTATTGAGAATATCTCATCAGCCTTTGCAGCGTCCTCAAGATTTACCTTTATCATTGTTCTTGCGGCAGGATCCATTGTTGTTTCCCATAACTGTTCGGGATCCATCTCACCAAGACCTTTATAACGCTGAACGTCAACCTTTGCGTTGCTTTCACCTGCAAGCTCGGCAATATAAGCATCTCTTTCCTCATCACTGAATGCATATCTTACCTTTTTACCTCTGAACACCTTGAACAGCGGAGGTTGAGCAAGATAAACATGACCCTCTTCTATCAGAGGACGCATAAAGCGGAAGAAGAATGTCAATAAAAGCGTTCTGATATGCGAGCCGTCTACATCGGCATCCGCCATAACTACTACTCTGCCATATCTGAGCTTTGTTATATCAAAATCCTCGCCTATACCCGTGCCGAGTGCCTTTACTACAGGCTGGAGCTTATCGTTGTTATAAACCTTGTCTGCTCTTGCCTTCTCAACGTTCAGCATCTTACCCCACAGAGGCAGTATAGCCTGGAAACGTCTGTCACGTCCCTGCTTTGCAGAGCCTCCTGCAGAGTCACCCTCGACAATATATACCTCAGTCTTTGTGGGATCAGTATCCGAGCAGTCGGCAAGCTTACCGGGAAGACCTGCACCATCCGCAACAGATTTTCTCTTAGCTTCCATAGCCTTCTTTGCCGCATCTCTTGCAGCCTGTGCATTGATACACTTCTGAGCTATTATAGCTATTGTATCGGGATGCTCTTCAAAGTAATATGTCAGCTTTTCTACTGTGATCTTGTAAACAACGGGACGCACCTCAGGATTACCAAGCTTACCCTTTGTCTGACCTTCAAACTCACATTCGGGGAGTTTTACGGAGATAACAGCATTTATAGCCTCTCTTATAGCCTCACCGCTCAGCGGAACAAATTCCTTGACCTCGTCCTGCTTCTTCTTTGACTTTTTATTGTTGTTTGCCTGCTGTTCCTTATACTGCTTTACAAAGTCGTTTATGACCTTGTTCAGTGCATTCTTGAACGCGATCTCATGCGTACCGCCGTCGACCGTATGAATGTTGTTGGCAAACGATCTGAATGTTTCACTGTTGAAGTCTGTATTGTACTGGAACGCGATCTCTACCGATATATTGTCAAGCAGACCCTCAATATATACAACATCGGGATGAAGAGCCTCTGCTCCCCTCTTCTTCTGAAGCCACTCTACATAGCTTATAATACCGCCCTCATACTGAAGGACCTCCTGCTTAGGCTTGTCCTCATCTCTGAGGTCGCTTAAAACGATTTTAAGTCCGGCATTCAGAAAAGCCTGTTCTCTGAGTCTGTCAAGCAGTATATCATATTTGAACTCTGTGCTGTGGAATATAGTGTGATCGGGCTTGAAGCGTACCTGTGTACCTGTCTTATCGGTCGTACCGATAACCTTCATCTGCTCTTTGTAATGACCGCCGTTTTCAAAACGCTGGAAATGTATCTCCTTGCCGTCATATACCGTAAGCTCAAGCCACTCGGAAAGCGCATTTACAACAGACGCACCAACGCCGTGAAGACCGCCCGATACCTTGTATCCGCCGCCGCCGAATTTACCGCCTGCGTGAAGTATCGTATATACGACAGTAGCCGCACTTATCTTTTCCTTAGGGTGAATACCCGTAGGGATACCACGTCCGTTATCGGTAACCTCTATAACATCGCCTGGGAGTATCTTAACGTTAATTTCGGAACAATAGCCCGCCAGCGCTTCATCTATAGCATTATCTACAATTTCGTATACAAGGTGATGCAGACCGCTTTCTCCCGTAGAACCGATATACATACCCGGTCTTTTTCTTACAGCTTCAAGTCCTTCAAGTATCTGAATATCATCTGCGCCGTAAGCGTGTTCGACCTGTGTATTATTCTCTATATCCTTTATTTCGCCGTCAATCTCAGGCTCGCCAACCTCTCCGGTATTGACGTTTTTATCAAGAATTTCTTCTGCCATGCTCTTTCCTTTCATCATTTCCGCAATTTCTCACAATACTATATATAATTATATCACATTTAACTTTCAAAGTCAACTTTGAATTAAAGACAAAATCATTTATAATCGGCTTTTTAATGCTGTTTCAGTAATGAATTACCGACCGTAAACACAATAAGCTAATCAGCAGCGTAAACAACAGTTCCACAATGAAATAAGATAGAGTTATTCATAACAAACTTATATTTATTCGCATTTGAACTTATATTCTCATTTGAAAGCATATAGATAAATTGTAAATATTTATTATTTTAAATAAATTACAATTATCATAAATGCAGGGATTTATACGCTTTATCAAATTTAAAAATCTAAAGCGAAGATAAGATTTTACTTTATGAAGCAGTTAAAGGCAAGTGTGAATATGAAGCTTATTACACGCTGTAAGCCTGATAACAAAGCCAAATACAGAAAACAAGCAGAATAAATTTTCATTGTGTTTTCTGTATTTACAATCTTATTTCATTTTCTGCAAATCGCCTTTTCAGCGTGAAAACCGACACATTTGAGATATATACATAGTCATCGGTAACGATGAAGCTCTTTGGCATATCGTAGGAAACATAATAGATCTTGCCCTGCTTCTGAAGCTTCATCAGATAGTCGTTTACGTCCTTGTTTACCGAGGTTTTCTCAATGTCAAATATACCCAGTATCTTATCAGCCGACAGTGATACATCGCCGCCTATATGAATGTACATATATATCATTCCTCCGTAAAAGTGCCGCTTTTTACATTCCAGATTTTACCGTTTTCAAGTTCTTTTACGTCATTTATATTACAGCAAGTAATAAATACCTGTGAGTCCGTAATGTGATTCAGGACGAAATGTTGTCTGTTGTTGTCAAGCTCGCTTAAAACATCATCAAGTATCATTATCGGTGTTTCATCTTTTTGTCGGATTATCTCTGCCTCAGCAAGCTTTAAAGCAAGCGCTGTGCTTCTCTGTTGTCCCTGACTGCCGAACTCCTTGACATCATTGTTATCGATATACAGGTTCATATCGTCACGATGTACGCCAAGTACGGTATAACGCATTTTCAGCTCACGCTGAAAGCTTGCATTAAGTCTTTCAAGATATTCGTTGTAAAGTCCGTTTATCGCGTCACATTTAAGCTCAGTGCTGTCAAATATGCTTGAATAATACCGGAGCTTAAGCTCCTCGCCGCCTGAAAGCTCATTATATAGCCGTGAAGCTATCTTTTCAAGCTGAGAAAAGTACTTCAGCCTACCATAAGTAACATTAAGCCCTTCGGCGGCTAAAACGCTGTTCCAGCTCTCTATCTGAGGACGTATTACCGATAAATCATCGCCAAAATTGATACCAAACAGTAAATTATTCTTATTTTTTAACGCTTTGTTATAACGAGAAAGCTTCTTAAGATGGACGGGAGTCTGCATCATAGCTACGCTGTCGAGGTATTCTCGTCTGCCCTCGGGTATTCCTTTGATCAGATTTAGGTGTTCCGGTATAAAAACAACGTATTTTAACAATCCGTATAACTCTAATGCAGATTTTATAGCAAGTCCGTTGTATTTTATCTCTTTCTTATTATTACATATAGTAAATTCTATCAAATTTTCACTATCTGTATTAAAAGATGTGGTAAACCACATCTTTATAATGCACTTTTCCTTAGAATTATCCAAAGAAAAAGGAATATAAGAGCTTTGTCTGGAGGTACGGAATGAAGGTCCCATACACAGAGATATAGCCTCGCAGAGATTAGTCTTACCCTGTGCGTTGTTGCCGCAAAGTACATTTACATTCTCATGAAAGCAAAACTCCTGCTCTCTTATATTCCTGAAATTCTTTATATAAAGCCGTTTTATCTGCATCTTACTTCATACAGCACTTATACTGCTGCTCGTCAAGTTCGATAGTATCACCGTCTACGATTTTCTTGCCGCGCATTGTACATATTTCTCCGTTTACCTGAACAAAGCCGTTCTGAATGGCATTTTTAGCTTCACCGCCTGTTTCGCAAGCTCCGCTGAACTTTAGAAACTGTTCAAGCTTGATAAAAGGAGGTTTTACATTTACGTTTATATACATTCTAATCACTCTTTCTTGTGTATTTAAGCTCTGAAACGCCGCTCTCATCGGGAATAGTAAGCGTCAGAGTATCACCTTCAAGCTTATATATCATCTTATAATACTCGTTATTCATCTTGATGGCTATTACGTTCTTATCCTCGACGATATAGGCGCTTGTACGGTCGTTTATCGTTATTTCTTTGTCGGTTATAGACATAGTGACACCGCCGCTTCCCTGCCAATTGCCGTAAAGCGGGTTCTTATGAGAAGATGCTGACCATATTGCAAACAGGACACACATTCCGACTATGAGTAAACCAAGTATTACACAGAGTAATATTTTTGGTGCTTTACTCTTTTTTCTGACTGAGCGTCCGTCACTGTGGCTTATGATAAAATCAACAATATCAAAGTCTTCTTTTTGTTCAATATGCTGTGTACCAACATCTGTACCATCGGTACATTCCGGTACAGTATTGGTATATACGTTTTCATTTTTTGTTGCATTATTTACAGTTTCATCCATAATTTATACCACCCTATGAAGTATCTCAGGACTGTCGCTGTCAGACGAAGATATGATTATCTCCGAGCCTTTTATACTAATATTATAATATTTCGTTTCATTATTTGATTGTAATGCAAGTATATTATTTTTATATGAATATCCGTAAAATTCAGTATACGAATTTACATTTGAACTGATTGTAAGTGTATTATCATCAAATGTATATTTTCTAAGCCCGTCGGAAGTTTCCCAAGAGCCTTTTAGAAAATTTCCTGTAAGCTTCGGAATAATGATTATTGCTATAATTACTATTGTAATTATTATAAAAGCAATATAAATCCATTTTCTTTGTTTTTTAAAAACTGCCATATTATCGACGTCTTACAGGGCTTACAATAAATGTAAAGCTATCACCCTCAAGCGGAACTATCTTAAGTGCCGTATTTTGTACAAACAGGAATTTTACCTTATCGCAGTAGGTGTTTTTAAGTGCATCAAGGATATATCTGCTGTTAAATGAAATTTTGAACTCTTCTCCGCTGTAGTCACACTTGATCTTCTGATCCAGCTTACCGATCGCAGTTTCGCAGAAAACTCTGAGGGTATTGTCATTAAAGGTAAAATTAACAGGTGATTTTATCTTGTCGCTGATAAGTAAAAGTGTTCTGTCTACACATTCGATAAGCTCTCTTACATTTACCACAGCTTCAACATTTGAAGGCATACCGATTATCTTTGTATAATCGAAAAAATCACCTTCAAGCAGACGTGAAAAAACAGTATATTTTTCAATGCTGAATATACCCTGATTTCTGTCTACGGAAATAGTTGCAATCTTGTTCTCATCATCGCTGAGAAGTCTTAAAAGCTCTGATAAAGTCTTTGCGGGAACAACAAAGTCAAAATCCTCGTGCAACAGACTTTCTTTTCTTATTGCTATTCTTATGCCGTCTACCGATATCACATTCAGCTCATTGTTCTTTATCTCGAATTTTGAGCCCATAAGTACAGGCTTTGTATCTATTGTGGCAACTGCGTAAAGAGTCTGACTTATAACGCTTTTTAAAAGCGGTTCACTTATCTCAAAGCTTTCACCTCTTGAAAGCTCGGGAAGAAGAGGATATTCTTCACTGCTTATTCCCATTATAGAATAGGTTATATCTTCGCATATCAAATTGAGCTTTAAAGGCTCATATTCGTCAAAGATGATCTCACCGCTGGGCATCTTTCTTACAATGTCGCAAATAAGACGGGAGTTGAGAACGATTTTACCGTCTGAGCTTCCGTTTACTTCTATTGATGATGTGATACCCAGTTCAAGGTCATAACCGGTCACTGTCAGCATATTTCCCGTAAGACTCAAGTATATGCCCTCAAGGGCTGTAATAACCGATTTTGAAGATGCTGCCTTTGCTGTTGTGGTAAGGGCATCTAAAATGTCATTTTTCTGAACGCTGAATTTTATCATTGGTATTCCTTTCATTTTAAGGCTTGATCTGTTTTGGTCTGAAAAGACACAATGTCAACAATTTGTTTATTATCCGTGTGAGTATAGTTTTAACATCCGGTTCTGTAAGAACAGTTATCGCCGCAGGCGATAAATAAATAAAATAATATTAAATATTACGGTGGTGACGGTGGGGGCGGTTTAATGTGTTTAAAGTCGGAAATTTGTGATAAAACCTGTATGCGGGGGAGTTTGCGCCGGTTGAATATACGGTGCGGTAAGAGTTAAGTGGTGTTTAAAACTTTTCAACGGTTTTAACACAGTTTCAACATTAAACACTGTCAACTTGCTTTCCCGGTTTAAAACTAACAACTTGTTGAATGATTTTTATTGTGTAAAAAATCACCGCAGTCTTTATTCGGCGGTGAAATTTACATAGATCAGGCATTGTTTCCGAGGTTTTTTATCATATCGTCGATCATACCTTTAAAGGACGGATCTTTCTTGATACTGGACTTTACCTTATTTATTGCATAGACTATAGTGGAGTGATCTCTGTTACCGAACTCCACGCCTATATTGGAATATGAAAGACCTGTTATCCTGTTTACAACATAGATAGCCACCTGCCTTGCGGTGCTTATCTGTGAAGAACGTTTCTGTGAACGCATATCCTCGGGGGTAACGCTGTATATCTTTCCTACCTCGGCGATTATCTTTTCTACCGTAAGCGGTATAGGTTCATGATTTGACTGTATGTCACGGACTACCTGCTGAGCCATATTAAGAGTGGGAGTTGAGCCTGTAACAAGCGTCAGTGCGTTTATTTTTGTAATAGCTCCTTCAAGCTGTCTTATATTTGTTTTAAGCTTGTCCGCAAGAAAGTCTACTATAGAATCGGGAAGATTCATACCGTAAAGCTCAGCCTTACGCTTGATTATAGCAATTCTTGTTTCGTACTCGGGCGGTGCAATATCCGCAAGCAAGCCCTGTTCAAAACGGCTTATAAGACGTTGTTCTATGCCGTTGAGCTCCTTTGGGGGTCTATCTGAGGTAAATATGATCTGTTTATTCTGATTATAAAGACTGTTGAACGTATGGAACAGCTCCTGCTGTGTTTCGTTCTTATTAGCCATGAACTGAATATCATCTATAAGGAGCAGGTCACAGCTGCGGTACTTCTGCTTGAACGCTTCAAGATTACTTTTTGTACGCAGGTTGCTTACATAGTCGTCTGTAAAGGTATCGGCTGTGGTGTAAATGATATTCATCTCGGGATGCAGCTTTTCCATCTCGCTTTTTACCGCTGAAAGAAGGTGCGTTTTTCCGAGTCCGGGTTCGCTGTAGATATAAAGCGGGTTATATCTTGTGCTCGGTTCTTGTACTACTGCCTTGCAGGCGGCATATGCAAGCTTATTGTTGTCACCTACTATAAATGTATCAAAAGTATGCTGATAATTGCTTGCAAGCTCGCTGTTCTTAAGGCGGGTCTTTACAATATCGTCATCTTCAAGTTCTTTTTGCAGTTCTTTCGGAGAAGAATCTGCATATGACTCGATACCGTACTTGAGCTTTTGTTCTACATTAAGGTCTTCGGAACAGAGTATTTCGACCTCAACGTCAAAACCCAGAAGATCGCTGAATGCTTCTTCCATAACGGTCTTGAAATTTGCCATTGTCATATCTTTTGAAAAACGGCTCTCTACATATAGCAGGACATGATTATTATTGAGTTTGAGCGGCTTTAACGGCTCGATCCATAATTTCATGGCGGTAGGAGTAAGAGTAAGTCTCTTTTTCATCTCCTGAAAAATTTCCTCAAAGGAATTATAAAAGCTCATCATCACACCTCTGTTTTTAAAAAAACCACAACAATATCTATAAAATGTAAGTAAATTCCTAAAAATATGTGTAAAAAAACGGCGAAAAACTGCGATTTTTATTAAAAGAATAATTAAGATTATAATACCATATTATTGGCGGGGTGTCAAGTGGGAGATGATATGTAATGAAGAATGAAAAATGAAAAATCAGGAATGAAAAATTCAGCGTGCAGAATTTAAATTCTGCTTGTAGAAAAAGTCTGTTTTTTGAAATAAACTTCTGATTTATTATCCCTATCCCCTTTAGGACACTCTGATGGCTTTGCATCTGTGCAACAGTGGTCGTTTGTTGTCGGCGCGTCCTGCACCGACTTTGTTCGACCACTTGTAAGCATCCATGCTTAAAGCTTGGTGTGTCCTTATTTCGGCATCCTTGCCGAAAACCCCTTTCCCCCGTGAAAGGCTGTGTATGCTTGGTTGGCTCTGCATCGTGCAGAGCCTCTGGGCATACACGCCCGGCATCCGTGCCGGGGCTGAATGTGGGGCTGCCGCCCTCACCAAGCAAGGACGCTTGCAGTCAGTCGCACACAGTCGCTGTGCAAGGACGCATAATGACAGCCACACAAAGCCGTTGCACGATGCAACGGCACAAATGGCTGTCAATGCACAGATGTAGCGATACCAACGACTGACAACCCGCATTGGGGCTACGCCCAAAGCAAGGACGCTTTGGTTGCTTGCCAAAAGTTATAAGCAAGGATGCTTATGTCAGCTGAATCAAGCCGTTGCACGATGCAACGGCACAAACAGCTGACTTTGCAGAGATGCAAAACCAACATAGCAAGCAACGCTAAACACCCATTTTTAAAAATTATGTAGGTTTATCGACAGTCTGTTTAAAACAATGGAAAAAGAAGCTCTGTTTTGCAAAGAGAACTGTCGGGAGCCTGACAACACAAAAATATCAGGTCAGCAAGCAGATATTCTGATGTAAATGGAAATTAAGGCGGATGTAAATTTTATTTTTAACCTGCTGTTTAAAATAGTTTTTCTTCTTATTAACACCCGTACAAGCCCATTTTAAGCGAAGTTATTCACATATTCAACGGAGTTTTCAACAAAAAAAGCTACATTTACACCGTTAAGAGGTTGAAAACAGGTAGTTTTCAACAGTTTCAACCGTTTTACCTGTTGAAAAGCGGGAAAAACGGTGCATTATACGCTATGTTATCAACAGCTGAACTTCGTGTAACCGTTACAATATACATTATGACAATACGAAATTTTCAAGTTAAAAACCATTCTTATTTATTTGCCTTAAAATGTCACTAAATAGCATTATTTGTAAAATTATTTTTTTAGTTTCAACTGCATTTGATAAAAAGTTTTAAATCCGTTTTTATCGGAAGTTTTAACAATTTCAACCGAGTTTTCAACTGTTTCTGACTGATTTTAGCCTGCATAAGTTGAAAACACCGCTGTTTTCCACACTTTTCTGTTGAAAACTAATATCCAACGCGTATAATTTAACATATATTTCCTATAATACAATTTGTAATCTGCGAAAGTTGAAAACAAGGAGTGTGCAAATTGGTAAAAGCGGTGAATAAACTGGTACTCGAGATAAACAATACCGAGAACGAATATTTTGAAAAGGCGATCTTCTATGTCCGCCCCGAAATGTCGTGTAACAGCAAGCTGGGAAATCAGGCGCAGCTGTATCTTAACGGTATCAGCCTTGAAAGGCAAGTAAAACGGGGGCAAAAAAGTAAATTTCTTTTTATAATAGGTGCGCTTATAGGAACAGCCGGCGCGGGGATAGTGTCGGCGGTGCTTTTTCTGACCGGGGTGATCTGATCTTGCGGCTTTTGTAAAGTTCGTGTAAAATTGTCACTGTATGCGCTTTTTCTGTTGCTATCAAAGGCAAAAAATGTTATACTTATAATGACCGTTCCGAAAAAACAAAACGACAGACGGGCGGTATATATGAATAGGTATAGCCGGCAAAGACAGATTTACTGTAAAGAAAGGATTTTTATGAAAAAGACAAAGATAGTATGCACATTAGGTCCTGCAACAGATGACGACAATGTACTGCGTGAGCTTATAAAAAGCGGTATGGATTGTGCCCGTTTCAATTTTTCGCACGGTACGCACGAGGATCATAAGAAGCGTTATGATCAGGTCGAAAGAATAAGGAAGGAGCTGGGACTTCCGATTCCGGCTATTCTTGATACAAAAGGTCCTGAGGTCAGGATAAAGAGCTTCAAGGACGATAAGCCTGTTGAGCTTAAGACGGGCAGTGAGTACACGCTCACAACGGAAGATGTTGTCGGTGATGCAAAGAGAGCCGCTATAAACTATCCCAATCTTGCAAGCGATATTGAAACAGGCGTTACTATACTTATAGATGATGGACTTCTTGAGCTTAAGGTCACGGAGATCGACCGCAAGGAAACAGGAGATGATATCCGCTGTAAGGTTATCCACGGCGGAACATTGAAGCCCAACAAGAGCTGTAACTTTCCCGGCATACATCTTTCAATGCCTTATCTCAGTGAGCGTGACAAGAGCGATCTGCTTTTCGGTATAAAGACGGGCTTTGATATAGTAGCCGCAAGCTTTGTAACGCGCGATGAGGATATTATACAGATAAGAAAGCTGCTCGACGAGAACGGCGGCAAGGATATAAGCATAATAGCAAAGATCGAAAACCAGGACGGCGTTGACAATATAGATGATATTCTTCGTGTAGCAGACGGTATAATGGTTGCAAGAGGAGATATGGGTGTTGAAATTCCGTTTGTTGAGATACCGAGAATACAGAAGGAGCTTATCCATAAGGGTTACAATGCGGGCAAGCAGGTTATAACCGCAACGCAGATGCTTGACTCGATGATAAAAAATCCCCGCCCGACAAGAGCGGAAACAACAGATGTAGCAAATGCCATATATGACGGAACGAGTGCGATAATGCTCTCGGGCGAAACCGCCGCAGGAGCATATCCTATCGATGCGGTAAAGACGATGAAGGCTATAGCAGTGAAGACCGAGCAGGATATAGATTACCGCAAGCGTTTTTTCACAAGGGAAAACGAGGGTGTTCCGAATGTAACAAACGCCATAGCACACGCAACGGTCACGACCTCTATAGACCTCGGTGCAACAGCGATACTTACTGTAACAAAGGGAGGACGTACAGCAAGAACTTTATCAAAGTTCCGTCCTACCTGTCCTATAATCGCGGCTACAACAAGCGAGAGAGCACAGCGTCAGCTTAATCTTTCGTGGGGAGTTATCCCGATAAAGTCCGAGGAGATGAGCGACAGCGACTCGCTGTTTGATCATGCTGTAACAAGGGCTATGGAAGAGGGACTTTTAAAGGACGGAGATCTTATAGTTATCACTGCGGGGCTTCCGCTCGGAGTATCCGGCACTACAAATATGATGAAGGTTCATATTGTGGGTGACGTTCTGCTTAAAGGCAAGGGTGCAACGGCAAAAGCAGTTACTGCGCCTGTATGCGTATGCAAGAACGAGGAGGACGCTATAAAGCTCTGCCATTCCGGTGACATACTGGTTATCCCGAAGACAAGCAATAACATAATGTCGGTACTGAAGAGTGCGGCAGGCATTGTGGTAGAAGATACAAATCCCGATTGTCATGCGGCTGTTGTAGGTCAGGCGCTTGATATACCTGTAATTTACGGTGCGGAGAACGCTTCAAATATTTTAAAGAGCGGTGTAACGGTTACGTTAGACGCGGAAAAGGGTATGATCTGCTCTTCCAACAACTAGTGCCCGTGGAGCACGGCAAATTCGCCGTGCGGGTGTGACCCGCGTCAAATTCGCCGTTCTGAAAGTAGGAGGGCTGTTTGACCTCCGTTACCGGCGGACACAATATGATACTGCGATTTTTGTTCAGACATTATAAGAGGATACTGTGGACCGGTCAGGTTTGCGGTATCCTTTTTTGCGTGCGGAAAATAGAGATTGGCGGATAGCGTTTTCAATATGTGCCGAAAGTGCCGCCGCGATTATTCACTATTTATTACATTCAGGGTTGCGGATTTTACATTACAGATAATTACAACAAAAATAAAGAAAGATATGCAGAAAATCTGTTGAAATTTACGGTAGGATATGCTATACTATTACATACTGCTTATATTTCTTTTATGCGAATTTCAATATGCGGGGAGGGACGGTATGAAATACAGAGAACGTACATTGCGGCATGAATATAAGTTTCCGGCAACGACTGCTCAATGTGAAGTGCTGAGGGAGCGGTTTTCGGCTGTAATGACACCTGATACTCACGGCGATAACGGGTGTTACCGTGTAACGAGCGTGTATCTTGATGATGTTTACCGTTCGGCGTACAACGATAAGCTCATCGGTGCGGATACCCGAAAGAAATACCGCATAAGGACGTATGACCTGTCGGAGAAGCTGTTGCATTTTGAATGCAAGTACAAGGACAGGGATATGACATCAAAACGCGGCATATGGATAAGTCCCGGACAGTATCATTCTATATTAAAGGGAGATTACTCTTTTGTATGGAGCGGTGAGTACGAGGGCACTATCCTTGAGGACGCATCTTACAGCAATGCGCTTGCACTGCTCCGCCCGTCGGTTATAGTGGACTATAACAGGCAGGCGTTTATAAATCCCGAGGGAAACGTGAGGTTTACTATTGACAGCGGGTTTAAAGCAGGAGCGTTTTCAGATGATATGCTGTCGGAGAATATCGGATATCTGCCTGTTGAGAATTTCACGGCGGTTATAGAGATAAAGTATGACGACTATCTGCCGTCCTATCTTGAAGAACTGCTCGGCGGTATCGAGCTGAAACAGGAGTCGGTATCTAAATTTTTATTATGCCATGATAAGCTGACAAGCTTTAATATGCGGACTTAAGTAACGCCATGGGAAAACCGATCGGAGGAAAAGAAAAATGTTACAACATCTGACCGCACTTGCGGAAAGCACGGGGGACGATCTTCTCTCCCTTATAGGACAGAGCTTTGATATCACGGCACAGCTTGAAAGTCTGTCGCTGCCGAGAATACTGCTCGCACTGCTCACGGCTACACTCTGCGGTGCTATAATTTATCTTGTTTACCGTATGTTCTACAGAGGTGTCGTCTACAGCGATAATTTCAATATACTTGTACTGCTTATTACAGTAGTGACTGCGTTTATCATAATGACTATCAGTGCTAACCTTGTACTGTCGCTCGGTATGGTCGGCGCATTGTCTATCGTGCGATTCCGCTCGGCGATAAAAGACCCGCTTGATGTGGGTTTCTTATTCTGGGGAGTAGGCGCAGGTATCACGGCAGGCGCGGGACTTTACTTTGTGGCTATCATAGGTACGGTATTTGTTGCGGCGCTGTACATAATTCTTACTATGATAAAGAAGGAACGCCGCTGCTATCTGCTTGTTGTTCGTTACGGAACGGACGCTGAGAGTAATGTCAATGCACTGCTCGGAACGCTTAAGTACAAGCTCAAGAACAAGACGCAGATAAACGACCGTGTTGAGCTGACTGTTGAGATAAAGACTGCAAACAATGATACGACACAGCTTTCAAGATTCAAAGCTATCGATGGGGTTGACAGTGTAACGCTTCTTGAATATAACGGTGAATATATGAACTAGCGGCGGGTCGCCGCTGACTTTTCGCCGTTGCGGCAATGTGCCGCTTCAAATTCGCCGTTCTGAATGTCGGCGATTTGTGAGGGTTACGTTACCGGCGGTGGCAAAGGGTTACTGCGTATTTATATTTTGAATGGAAAACCGCTGTCGATGGGGACGGCGGTTTTTTGCATTTAATGAATATCGGGGGTTTGGTAAGACAGTTTCTGTTTTTATAAAATACCGAGTAAATAGATTGCAGTTTGCATTTTGTCAAAGCAGAAAAGTAAAGAATTCGTATCGGGCGTGTCAGGTTGTGATTGCTTGAATTTTTTGTATGTTAGTGGTATAATAAAAATGAAAAAGTAGCATAAGGAATGATTTAATGATAAGTATAGACGAACTCCGTCAACTGAACACAGCTAACCATTATGCAATAACCGAACACGCAAGAATAAGACTGTTTGAGCGTAGAATAACGATTGATGATGTTATTTGCTGTGTAGAAAACGGCAAAATTATTGAACAATATGAAAATGATAAACCATTTTCCAGTTGCTTGATTTTAGGAATAGAGCTTAAAGGTAAGTATATTCATGTAGTTGTAAGTTGTGATGAAGAATATATATATCTTATTACTGCTTACTATCCGGATGAGCAACATTGGCAGGATGATTTTAAAACAAGGAGGAACTGATCATGTTATGTGCAAACTGTGGTGCAAGAGCTGAAAAAGGTTTTACGACAAGTGTTACCGATTTAGGCAATTGCCTTATAATTATAAGGAATGTTCCGTGTTATAAATGTACTCAGTGTAATGAAGTAATCTATACGGGCGATGTGTTGAAAAAAACCGAAGAGATCATAGAGCATTGCAGGAAGATGATGCAGGAAATTTCGATCATAGATTACTCAAAGGTCGCGTGAAGGATCAGCGGGTAAAAATAAAACGTAATTTTCCTCTTGACAAATCGGGAATGATATGCTAAAATCGGTTTAAAGCGATATATTAAAGGCTTTGAAGGGAAAAAGTAGCGTGAAACGTGCTTTCAGAGAGTCGTTGGTCGGTGTGAAACGGCAGATGTTTTAATGTGAAGATACACCCCTGAGCTGTCCTTCGGGAACGGTAGCTACGTTATAGCTTTTGAGGTTCGTGTGAAATGGTCTAAACGCACGGATAAACTGAGGTGGTACCGCGATAATTCGCCCTCTGTGCATTTTTGCACGGAGGGCTTTTTTATTTTCCACCCGTTAGATTAAGACCAAAATTTATTTTTTGGAGGTCGAAAGACAATGAGCATGGATCTACTGGTACGTCTGCCCGATCCGGAGGAGATCAAGAAAAAGTATCCTGCAAGTGAGAAGGTAAAGGAAATAAAGGCACAGAGGGATAAGGAAATAGCTGATGTGTTCACGGGAAAGAGCAATAAGTTTCTGCTGATAATAGGACCTTGCTCCGCCGACAAGGAAGAGCCGGTAATTGATTATATTTCAAGGCTTGTACCTGTTCAGGAGCAGGTAAAGGATAAGATACTTATCATACCGAGAATATATACGAATAAGCCGCGTACCACGGGTGAGGGATATAAGGGTATGATACATCAGCCCGACCCCACAAAGCACGAGGATATGCTTGAGGGACTTATCAAGGTAAGACAGCTTCATCTTCACGCTATCGAGCAGACAGGCTTTACCTGTGCGGACGAAATGCTTTATCCCGAAAATGACCGCTATCTGTCGGATCTGCTGTCATATGTTGCTGTCGGTGCGCGCTCTGTCGAGGATCAGCAGCACAGACTCACTGCAAGCGGACTTGATATACCTGTGGGAATGAAAAATCCAACCAGCGGAACTATGTCGGTAATGCTCAATTCTATCCGTGCGGCGCAGGCAAGCCATACTTTTATATACAGAGGCTGGGAAACGCACACAAGCGGAAATCCGCTTGCTCACGCTATACTCAGAGGTGCTGTAAACAAGCACGGCGAAACCATACCGAATTATCACTATGAGGATCTTTCGCTGCTTTATGAGCTTTACTGCAAGCAGGAGCTTCTTAACAAGGCGGTAATTGTTGATACGAACCATTCTAATTCCGGCAAGAAATATCTTGAACAGATAAGAATTGCAAACGAAATTCTGCACAGTCGCCGTCACAGCAAGGATCTTGAGGGATTTGTCAAGGGACTTATGATAGAGAGTTACATTGAGGACGGAAGCCAGAGCACAGACGATGCGGTTTACGGCAAGTCGATAACCGACCCGTGTCTTGGCTGGGAAAAGACGGAAAAACTGATTTACAGTATAGCCGAACAGCTGTAAGCGGCGGGTCGCCGCTGACTGTTCCGACCTTTGATAACGTTGCGGATTTTCGCAGGATAGCGGGACGGTCGGGGTTTAGCGATGGTGCTATGCAGGTTGTCAGGTGTCCGTGGGGCGCGGCAAATTTGCCTTTTAAATAGATGGATATAGGCTTTAGTTGCGTTGACGACGGGCGGTGGGTCGCCGCTGACTGTTCCGACCTTGCGGCTGTGAGCCGCGACAAATTCCGCCTTTTAAAAAGGTGGATATAGGCTTTGGTTGCGTTGACGGCGGGCGGCAATGTGACCCTGATTTACAATTTGATAATGTTGAGGATTTTTGCGGGATAGCGGGACGGTCGGGGTTTAGCGATGGTGCAGGATCAATTTGAGGCTTGTTGAAAGTTTGGGCGAAGAACTATCACATTTAGCTCCATTGTGTAAAGAAAGCTGGCACAGTGCGGTATAACATTTTCAATGTTGCTTTATATATCAGGTTAACGATGCTTTGTTGTAGAACTGAGTTTTTCGTCACTGTGACTGAGGGATTGTCAGCGGAGGTTATAGTACAAGCGGAAAGGTTCGGTGTAAACGATCCCTCAATAGTTGGCTGAGCTTGACTCAGCAACAGAAGCTCACCTTTGGCAAGGGACGGGCAAGGATGCCCGATATTGAACGCCCAGAGTTTTGCAGGACGCAAAACAAACAGAGCGTTCATAAGCCGAGAATTAGTGCAAATGGGTAAATAATGCTCCTATCAGATGACAGCATGATATTGCAAACGGACACACAGACGTTTGTCTAAAAATAATAAAATCAAAATAAACCGAAAGGAAGAAGAAAATGACACTTTACGAAGAACTTATTGAAAGAGGGCTTATCGCTCAGGTTACGAATGAGGAAGAGATAAGCAAGATGATAAACGAGGGAAAGGCTACATTCTATATCGGCTTTGACCCGACAGCGGATTCTCTGCATGTCGGTCACTTTATGGCGCTGTGCCTTATGAAGCGTTTACAGATGGCGGGTAACAAGCCTATTGCGCTTCTCGGCGGCGGTACGGGTATGATAGGCGACCCCTCGGGCAAGACGGATATGAGAAAGATGCTCACAAAGGAAGATATCGAGCATAATATTGCCTGCTTTAAAAAGCAGATGAGCCGTTTTATAGATTTCTCGGACGGCAAGGCACTGCTTGTAAACAACGCGGACTGGCTGCTTGATTTAAACTATGTGGACGTACTGCGTGAGGTAGGTGCTTGCTTCTCGGTAAACAAGATGCTGAGCGCGGAGTGCTACAAGCAGAGAATGGAAAGAGGTCTTTCGTTCCTCGAATTCAACTATATGATAATGCAGAGCTACGACTTCTACAAGCTGTACAAGGATTACGGCTGTAATATGCAGTTCGGCGGCGACGATCAGTGGAGCAATATGCTCGGCGGCACTGAGCTTATCAGAAAGAAGCTCGGCAAGGACGCACACGCAATGACCATTACTCTGCTCCTTAATTCCGAGGGCAAGAAGATGGGTAAGACCGAAAAGGGTGCTGTATGGCTCGACCCTGAAAAGACAAGCCCGTTTGAATTCTTCCAGTACTGGAGAAATGTTGCGGACGCTGATGTTATGAAGTGCATAAAGATGCTTACATTCCTGCCTCTTGAGCAGATAAGAGAGATGGACAGCTGGGAGGGCGCACAGCTCAACAAGGCTAAGGAAATACTCGCATATGAGCTTACTAAGCTGGTACACGGCGAAGAAGAGGCTGAAAAGGCTTTAGCCGCCGCTAAGGAGCTGTTCGGCGGTAAGGGCGTCAGCGGTGATATGCCTACTGCTGTTATGCCTGCCGAGCTTGTAAGCGACGGTAAGATCGGTATACTTGATGCTCTTGTTGCGTCAAAGCTCTGCCCTTCAAAGAGAGAGGCAAGAACAAACGTAACAGGCGGCGGTATCAGCGTAAACGATGAAAAGGTGACCGATCCTGCGGCTATGATAGAGATAGGCGAATTTGCCGTGATAAAGAAGGGTAAAAAGAGCTACTGCAAGATAGTAAAGGCATAAGGTGTGGTTACAGTAAGAAGAGCGCAGGACAAGGATATTAAGCGTGTTACGGAGTTGCTCGGTCAGGTGCTGGAGCTCCACGCCGATTTAAGACCCGACTTATTCATACACGGTACGACAAAGTACACGGAAAATCAGCTGTCGGATATATTCGCTGATGAAAGGACACCTGTATTTGTGGCTGTAGATGAGAGTGACACAGTGCAGGGATATGCGTTCTGTATATTCAAAGAGCCTGCTTTTGCAACAAATATGACAGATATAAAAACGCTGTATATAGATGACTTATGTGTTGACAGCAACGCAAGGGGTCGGCATATAGGAACTACGCTTTTTGACTATGTAATGGATTTTGCAAAGCAGACAGGTTGTTACACAGTTACTCTGAACGTCTGGGAGGGTAACGACAGCGCAAGGCATTTCTATGAGAAAATGGGAATGTTCGTCCGTGAAACCCAGATGGAGCGGCAGGTGGCGGGTCGCCACTGACAATTCGCCGTTCAGAAGGTAGGCGGGTTGCGTTAGTTGCGTTACCGGCGGGCGCAATATGTTGCACTGCAATTTCAATGAATTTTCTATAAACTAAGAAGCTGTGATGAAATTTTTGCATTTCGTCACAGCTTCTTTATTTACTCTGTTATCTTCTCGCGTTACCTCTTATAATAACACCTATTATATAAGGACCTGTATTGCTGGCAACCGCCGCTCCCGCTATGCTCTGCATCTCGGGAGGTCTGCCGACCTTTGCGCTGTACTGCTTTATGAAATCGTCTTCAAGACTTGTAACGCTTGTACGCAGTATTTCCCACGGAGTTTCGGGAATTGCTCTGTTTGCAATATACTGAACGGCATCTGCAATGGCATTCTTCTCGCCGCGGCTCTTCTTTACTACCTCGCTTTCGCCGTCAATAAGGGAGATCAGCGGTTTAAGACCCATAAGCTCGCCTAAGAAAGCGGCTGCGGCGTTTATTCTGCCTGACTTCTTCATATGGCGGAGGTTAAAGCCTATAATGTAAATTTCGCAGTTGTTGAACATATCGGTAAGATATGCTACTACATTGTCAACGCTCTGTCCCGCAATAAGCTTTTTTGCGGACTCTACGACAGGGTAGCCATAGCCGAGAGAGTAGCAATGGCTGTCGAGTATCTCTATGCGCATCTTTGCCATCTCGGGGTGCTCTTCAAGCAGGTTTTTCTTTGCGAGAAGCGCGTTCTCATATGTCTTTGAGCCTGTCGAGTTTATAAGCACCACGATAAGAGCATCATAGCCCTCATTGAAATAATGTGTGAACTTCTCTTCAAAGCGCATTGAGGTTATCTGTGCGGTCTTGGGGAGATATTCGGACTTGTCTATCATTTCGAGAAACTCGGGAGCGGTAAAGTCTACACGCTCTCTCAGACTTTCGTTGCCGAGGGTTATCTCAAACGGCATTACATCAATGTCGTACAGCTTTTCGTCCTCGGGGGTGATGTCGCTTGCGCTGTCGGTGATAAGTTTTACTTTCATCGTTTTGTTTCCTTTCGGTCATTCTTTTGATATCGTGCTTATTCGGCTTTGCTCCAGTCGTATTTTGTAAGCGAGCCGTAATTCTGAAGCTCGGGGAAATCCCACTGCCGCAGTACCTCGTATGCGCCTATCGCTACGCTGTTTGATAAGTTGAGACTTCTCATATTACTGCCCATAGGTATACGCACACAGTGCTGTTTATTGTGAAATAACAGATCCTCGGGAAGTCCCTTATCCTCTCTGCCGAACACTATATAAGTTTTATCCTTATACTGCGCATCGCAGTAGGTGTTTCTGCCCTTGGTGGTGAAATAGAAAAATTCACCGTCCTTATTCTTTTCAAAAAAGTCGTCAAGCCCGTCATAATAGGTTATGTCGAGATAATGCCAGTAGTCAAGGCCTGCGTGCTTCAGCTTTTTATCATCTATCTGAAAGCCCATAGGCTTTACTATATGCAGTCTTGCGCCTGTCACCGCGCAGGTGCGGGCGATGTTGCCCGTGTTCTGCGGTATCTGCGGCTCAACGAGTACAATATTAAGTTCCATCGAAAAATCATTCCTTATAGATTTTTATTCCGTACAGCCCGTTTGCCGCGGATAAAGACACAAGCTGTTCTCCGACCTTTTCCGCTGTATCGCTTGTTATACTTTTACGTTCTTCATCGGTGATGCTTTTGTCAAACCTTGTGATTATACCTGTATCTCCGCCCGATTTCAAAAGCTCTGCCATATTTTCGACTGTTGCGTCGGAATTGTCGCTTATAACTATGTCTATGCTGTCGGAAAGCAGACTTTTTTCGGCTTTCGGGCATCTGTTTGCAAATTCGGCGGCAAAGGTGAAGCTGTCGGAAGCCTCCTCCCACGACATACCGAAATAGAAAGCGGGCTTGAAGCCTTTTTCGTTTATTATGCTGTCTGCACTTGCGTCAAAGTAGTAGTATTCGCCGTCCAGCTTTGCAAAGTTTACGGTGTGTCCCTCGTTTTTGCTGTTATTTATGCCGTTTGCCGATGCGGTGTCTATCCCTGCCATATTGAAGAGCATAGTGACAGTATCCGCGTATCCGTCACATATCGCCTTGCCGTCAATAAGCAGATCGGCTATCGGAACATTTCTTGTGCTGTAGCCGTCGGTCATATATACCGAGTTTTCCGTAACGTAATTATAAAGATACTGTGCTTTCTTTCTTTCTGTATTACACTCCTGCGGAATTGACGCTACTACCGATTTTGCCTTTTCATAGGCGGCTTCACGGCGGGATGTATATTCCATTCCGAGCGTTTCAAGCTGTATATGATGATAGCTTTTTCCTGCGAATTGTTCAACGTTTCCGGTCAGCTTGCTGTTTGTTGTGTAATTATGTGCAACAAACGGACTGTCACAGCTTAAAAAGGTTATAACATATTCAATCTCCTGTAACCTGTCATAACTGCCGTCGAATACATCTTCTGGCAGGAATATATCGCTGTAGCCGTTTTCGCTTGCGTACATAAACGCATTGTAGATATACGTTTCGTTCTCGTCAAGCTGTGATTTGAAATATCCCGACATTGTATCGGAATATTTTGAGCTGTAGCCGAGTACATCTTCCTTGCCGAGCGATATCGTGCCGTCTGCGGAAATTGATGTGTCATTGCCGAAGTAATACAGCGTGTTGCTTGACGATATGCCGAGCATCGGCAGAACGTATATTGCGCCGACAACTACTGCCGCGGGGATCGCTATCGCCGCCGTTACCGTGCCTATGACCTTACCCTTGCCCATTACAGCTCAGCCTCGGCATGACGTGTGACGTGACAGCCTATATTTACCGCAACGGGAAGTCCTGCGATATGTGTCGGGTGCTGTTCTATATTGACATACAGCGCCGTCACCGTACCGCCGAAGCCCTGCGGACCTATACCGAGCTTGTTTATCCTTTCGAGCATTTCGCTTTCCATATCCGCATAAAGCGGCTTGGGGTTTCTTATTTTCAGGTCCCTGCAAAGCGCCTTTTTCGCAAGTATGGCGGACAGCTCAAAGTCGCCGCCTATGCCGACACCTACAGTTATAGGCGGACAGGGGTTGCTTCCTGCCTTTGATACCGTATCGACAACAAAGTTCACTATATCGTCTTTTGTCGCGGAGGGGGTGAACATTTTAAGCGCACTCATATTCTCGCTGCCGAAGCCCTTGGGGGCTACCATGATATGTACCTTGTCGCCGGGTACGATAGTTGTATGTACTATTGCGGGGGTGTTGTTGTTTGTGTTTTTGCGCTCCAGCGGATCTTCGACTACCGATAAGCGGAGCTTGCCGTTTACATATCCGCTTGCAACGCCCTCGTTTATCGCGTCTGTGAGATCTCCGCCTGTGAAATGCACGTCCTGTCCGACCTCAAGGAATATTATCGCCATTCCAGTGTCCTGACATATCGGCACTTCAAGCTCTTTTGCGCAATCGATATTTCTTACGATATCGCCGAGCACCTGCTTTGACAGCGGGCTTTTCTCACAGCCGATACATGAATTTATCTTCTCTTTCATACCATCGGGCAGATAAAGGTTTGCCTTTACGCAAAGCTCCTCTACTGTCTTTTTAACAAGCTCAACGCTTATCTCGCGGATATCACTCATTATATATTTCCTCCGTTTATATTACTTTGCCGTTTACGATCACCGTGTCGGGCGTATCGCATATTGACAGCGGATCGCCCGAAAAGATAACTATGTCGGCATCCTTGCCCGGCTCGATGCTGCCGACTCTGTCGGCTATGCCTGCTATCTGTGCGGGGTATATCGTTATTGCTTTCAGCGCCTCTTCCCTGTCAAGACCGCCTCTTACAGCAAGTCCTGCCGAAAGCGGAAGATACTGCTCGGGTACAACGGGGTGGTCGGTACAGATGCAGATCGGTACGCCTGCCTTATTCAGTACGCCTGCGGTTTCTATCGTATGATTACGAAGCTCGGGCTTACAGCGCTCGCTGATTATAGGTCCTACTATCGTGCGTGCTTTGTCCTCAAGAAGCTCATCTGCTATAAGGTGTCCCTCTGTCGCGTGGATAATGACATAATCTATGTCAAACTCCTTGGCAAGTCTTATCGCCGTGAATATGTCGTCTGCTCTGTGGGCGTGGAAGTGTGCGGGTATCTCGTGCTTTAAAAGCGGCATAAGCGCTTCGCACTTTGCGTCATACTCGGGGCGGTCGCCCTCATCGTCCGTACCTACAGAGCTTTCATAGTCTATCATATCATCAAGATAGCGCTTTGCCTTGTAGAGCTGTTCGCGGATTATCGCGGCGGTAGCCATACGGGTAACGGGAGCGGTATCCTTATCCTTATATACGTTTTTCGGGTTTTCGCCGAGTGCGAATTTTACCGCAACGGGATCTTTTATTATCCGTTTATCAATTCTTTTTGAGCCTGCGGTCTTCATGGCAAGGAATGTGCCGCCTATGGGATTTGCACTTCCCATTCCGCATACTACCGAGGTAACGCCTGCCTGCGCCGCTTCTTCAAAGCAGTGGTCGAGCGGATTTATCATATCTATTGCACGAAGGTTCGGGGTCGATGGGTCGGTGTCCTCGTTTCCGTCATCGCCCTCGAATGCAAGCCCGTCTTCCCACGCACCTATATGCGTGTGAGCGTCTATAAAGCCGGGATATGCGGTTTTGCCCTTTGCGTCTATATCGCTGTCGGACGGCGCGAAGTCATTTAACTGCGACATATCGCCGACAGCCTTTATTTTATCGTTTTCTATAAGGATAAATCCGTTTTCGTGGTTTTTCTCCGCCATTGTGATGACAGTTGCGTTATAAATGTACATATTTATCCTTTCAGCTTGTTATGCGCCTTTGTGTCAAGCTCTATGAGTTTTATAATTTCGTTTGCGATCGTTTTATCCGATGTATTTGCGTTTACCTCATAGGTGCTGTTCTTTCTGTATATCGGAAGTCTTGTATCATAGATAGCTTTCAGCTGTTCTTTCGTGTTGTTCACTACAAGTGGGCGGTTGGTGTCGCTCTTTATGCGACCGTAACAGGTGTCGAAGCCGGCATTAAGGAATACCACTATTCCTTTTTCTCTTGCAAACTCTGCCGTTTCGTCACGGAGGATCGCTCCGCCGCCTGTGGCAATTATCGTCCTGCCCTTGAAGTTCTTTATATATCGGGCTTCAAGATCTCTGAAATACGGCTCGCCCTTCTGAGCGAATATTTCTGGGATAGTCATTTTCTGATTATTGACTATGTACCTGTCAAGGTCGATGAACACGGCTGTGCAAGCTCTTGCCAGCATTCTTCCTATATGGCTTTTACCGCAGCCCATAAAGCCGCATAGATACACGGGGCGCATTACACAAGCCTCATCATTTCGTCAGAGATAGCCTGCACCTGCTCTGCTGTGTATTCTGCGCCGCTCCATATAGTGTGCGCCACAGCCGCCTGCCATACAAGCATCTGCATACCGCCGCTGACCTTAGTTACACCCTTGTCGGAAACTGCCTTCATAAGCTTTGTTTCACGGGGGTTGTAGATAGCGTCAAAGAAGCCGTTAAGGGTTATGTTGTCAAGAGCCTGCTGTGTAAGCGGGCTTGCGTCAATATTGGGGTACATACCTACGGGAGTAGCGTTTACCATAAGGTCAAAATCGCCCTTTACGTCTGCCAGAAGGCAGTGGCTTACCTTTGCGTCCTTGTAGGTCTGTTTTATCTCTTCACATAAAGCCTTTGCAACGGGAACATCGGCTTCTCTTACGGCAATGGTCAGCTCCCCGCCCTCACGGACAGCTTCAATAGCCATCATTCTGCCTACGCCGCCGCAGCCGAGAAGCAGAACCTTGTCTGTAAGGGTCATATCCATTGCGCCGACAGCCTTTGTAAAGCCTGTGCAGTCGGTGTTGTAGCCTGTCGAAACGCCGTTTACGTTAGCTATGCAGTTTACGCTGTTGTAGCGCTTTGCGGTGTCGTCAAGCTTGTCGCACATCTTTATTATATCTATCTTGTAGGGAATTGTAATGTTGAAGCCTGCAAGACTTTTGAAGTAATCAAAGCTGTCTGTCAGCTTTTCGGGGGGCGTGTCGAGAATCTTATACTCAGCCTGCTCGCCCGATAGCTCAAAAAGCCTTGTGTGTATCTGGGGGGAGAGGGTATGACCGAGAGGGTGTCCCAGTATACCGAACGTATTTACTTTGTTTTCTGTCATTGTATTTGCTCCTTTTGTTCTGCTTTAAGCTCTTTATGCTTATCGATCTTTTTACAGATAAGCTTTACCAGTGCCGCTGAACCTATGCCGCAGCCTATGCCGAGCGCTATTCCTCCGATAATGTCGGACGGATAGTGCACATAGAGGTACATTCTCGAAAATGCGACCAGCGATGCATAGACATATGCGACAACACCGAGTCGTTTATGAAACAGATATATCGCCGTTGCCATTGCAAAGCACGTTGCGGTGTGGCTTGACGGGAATGAAAATCCGGACGGTGCTTTGATTATGAGCTCTATTGCACCGTTTATCGCAAACGGACGCATACGGCATACAAGGTGCTTTATTATCAGCTCACCGAACAGCAGTACCGAGAGTGTTGCGCCCATGACCGCAAAGCCTGTCTTGCGCATATTTTTTATGCACATCATAACGATGAACACAAGAATAGCCATTGCACCATACTCTATGCTGTAGGTAAGGCAGGTCATTATAAGATCCATAACGGGATCTGAAAGTGTGTTATGGATAAAATCGAGTATCGACAGGTCGAGTGCCGTTATGCTTTCAAACAGCATCAGAGTGCCGCCGCCTTTTCAAGCGTGTCGGGATTTTCTACGTTTACGGCGGTAACACCGTCAAGCGTTTTCTTTACAAGTCCTGTGAGTACCTTGCCGGGACCGAGCTCAATATAAGTATCGTATCCGTCCTTTGAGATAGCGTCAAGCTCGGAGGTAAATCTTACGGGCGAGCAGATATGCTTTGCAAGATAAGCGGGCATATCGGAAAAATCGGTAAGCTCGTTTCCGTATACGTTGCAGTAGAACCTTATCGAGGGTGCATTGAACGGGATATCCTTTGCCTTTTCGGCAAATTCTTCAGATGCGCCCGCCATAAGCTTTGAGTGGAAAGCGGCAGAAACAGCAAGCGGAACTATACGCTTAGCGCCCTTTGCCGAAAGTGCTTCCTTAGCCTTTTCGATACCTGCCGCAGTGCCTGCGATAACAGTCTGTACGGGTGAATTGTAGTTTACGGGGGTAACATACTCGCCGCCGTCCTCGATTTCCTTGCACGCCTGTTCTATAACGTCAGCCTTAAGGCCGAGAACAGCCGCCATACCGCCGGGGTTAGCCTGTGCCGCCTTGTCCATAGCCTCGCTACGGTACTTTATCGCTCTGAATGCGTTTTCATATGACAGCATACCGCTTGCCGCCATTGCCGCGTATTCACCGAGAGAGTGACCTGCAACAGCTGATGCTTCAATGCCCTTTGACTTTGCGGCTTCAAGCGCCATAAGCGACATTGCGAGTATAGCGGGCTGTGAGATTATTGTGCGTGAAAGCTCCTTTTCGTCGCCGTCAAATATCTTAGCGGCAAGGTCAAAGCCGAGGATATCGCTACCAAGCTCGAGTACTTTTTTGCATTCGGGTATCGTATCGTAAAAATCCTTGCCCATGCCTTTATACTGTGAGCCCTGTCCCGAAAAAAGGAATATTGTTTTTGTCTTGTCAGCCATTTTCTGTTTCTCCTTGTGGTTTATTAACATAATTTGTTATATATTGCAGAATTTCTGAAATATACTGTCCCGTTTTACCCCGCTTTGTCACTGTTATGATACAAATACTCAAATAAATGTTGACAAACAGTACCGAAATAGAGTAAAATGAAATATAAGCACGTTTGCCTTTACGGGGTAACTATGCCTTGCGGACGATGATCTCCGCAGTTACTGATTTATTATACAACAAAAAGAGAATAAAATCAACAATAAATAATATATAATACGGCGGCAAGGACACCGTACGGAAGGAAAAGGATATGAACGGTATAACGATACTGGGTACGGGAGAATATACCCCCGAAACCGTAGTCACCAATGAAATGTTCACTAAGTTCATTGATACTACAGACGAATGGATAACCACAAGGACGGGTATCCGGGAAAGACGTATGAGCTCCGACAAGCCGAACTTCATGATGGCGGCTGAGGCGGCAAAGTCGGCACTCGAAAGTGCGGGAAAGACAGCAAAGGATATCGACTGCATAATCGTATCCACCTGCTCACCCGATTTCTACTATCCGAATACGGCCTGCCTTGTACAAAATCTCATCGGCGCACAGCCCTGTGCCTGCATGGACGTAAACACAGCCTGCACAGGCTTTATAACAGCGGTCGACATTGCAAGAAACTTCCTTGCAAGCGACACCTACAAGACTATACTTGTTGTAGCAAGTGAGCGTCTTACAAGCCAGATAGACTACACCGACAGAGCAAGCTGTATACTTTTCGGCGACGGCGCGGGTGCGGTCGTGCTTGAAAAGGGAGAGGGCAAGGAATATTACAGCCACTCCGGCGCTGAGGGCGATATGCTCCAGAGCCTTTACTGCAAGAATTTTTACGACAGGAACAACCCCTATTTCAAGGGTGACGACTGCCTTAAGGATATCATAGACACTCCGAACAAGGAGCGCTATTTACAGATGGACGGAAAGGCGGTATACAAGTTCGCCGTTGACGCTATGGCGAATGCGGTCGAATATGTATGCGGACACTCCGGCATATCGCTTGACGATATAGATCTTGTTATTCCCCATCAGGCGAATATAAGAATAATCCAGTCCGCGCTCAAGAAGATGAACGTGGATCTTGACAAGGTGTTCACAAACCTCGAAACACACGGCAACACATCAAGCTCATGCATTCCCATGTGCCTTGCGGAGCTTGACCGTCAGGGCAGACTGAAGCGCGGCATGAAGATATGTCTTGTCGGCTTCGGTGCGGGACTTACCTACGGCGCAACTGTTTTTGAATACTAATCCACAGCTGAAAGGATAAAAACAATGGAAACAAGGATCACAAAATTACTCGGTATAAAGTACCCCATATTACAGGGCGGTATGGCGTGGATCGCCGAAAGCACACTTGCGGCGGCTGTATCAAATGCCGGCGGCGTGGGCATAATCGCGGGCGGTTCTGCTCCTATCGATTATCTGAGAGATCAGATAAGAAGAGCAAAGTCGCTGACAGATAAGCCTTTCGGCGTGAACATTATGCTTATGAGCCCCAATGCGGAGGATCTTGCACAGCTCGTTATAGACGAAAAGGTTCCGATGATAACGACCGGTGCGGGCAACCCCGGCAAGTTTATGGAAGCGTGGAACAATGCAGGCATAAAGGTCATTCCGGTAGTACCCAGTGTGGCGCTTGCAAAGAGAATGGAAAGAAGCGGTGCGTCCGCAGTAATCGCAGAGGGAACAGAATCGGGCGGTCACATCGGTGAAAACACCACAATGTGCCTTGTTCCGCAGGTAGTTGACGCTGTATCTATCCCTGTTATCGCCGCAGGCGGTATTGCAGACGGCAGAGGAATTGCTGCAAGCTTTATGCTCGGTGCTGAGGGCGTACAGGTAGGCACAAGATTTTTAGCCGCCGAGGAGTGTCAGATCCACCCGACATATAAACAGCTCGTTGTTGACGCTAAGGACACGGACAGCATAGTAACAGGCAGAACGACAGGTCACCCCTGCCGCAATGTAAAGACGAAGTTCTCAAAGAAGCTCGCAAGCGGTGAAATGAACGGAACTATCACTCCCGATGAGTTTGAGCAGATAACGCTCGGCTCACTGCGTAAGGCGGTACAGGACGGCAACCTTGAGGAGGGCTCGTTCTTATGCGGAGCTATCGCGGGTATGGTAAAGAAGGTACAGCCCGCAAAGGAAATAGTGGAAGAAATGTTCGCAGAGGCTGAAAAACTGCTGAACAAGTAAGATAAAACAAAGGAGAAAATAAATGGCAACTGCTATCATAACAGGATCTGCAAGAGGAATAGGTGCGGCAATAGCTCTGCGTCTTGCAAAGGACGGATATGACATAGCGCTCAATGACATCGCCGAGAGCTGCTTTGAAAACAACGATATAATCGACAAGATAAAAGCAGAAGGCGTAAAGTGCGAAAAGTACATCGCAGACGTATCAAAGTACGATCAGTGTGAGGCTTTTGTAAAGAGCGTAAAAGCCGATTTCGGCAGTATTGACGTGCTTGTCAACAATGCAGGTATAACCCGTGACGGTCTGCTTGTAAGAATGAGTGAAGAAAACTACGATCTCGTTGTTGCGGTAAACCAGAAAAGCGTATTCAATATGACAAAGCTTGCAGGCTCTGTTATGATGAAACAGCGCAGCGGCAGAATTATAAATCTTGCAAGCGTGGCAGGTCTTTACGGCAACCCCGGTCAGATGAACTACTCCGCTACAAAGGCGGCTATAATCGGTATGACAAAGACCACCGCGAAGGAGCTCGGTCCGAGAAACATCACCTGTAACGCAGTAGCGCCCGGCTTTATCCACACGGCTATGACAGACGCTCTTTCGGAGGAGCTGAGAGCGGCAATGGTAAAGCAGATAGCTATGGGCAGATGCGGCGAAGTTGAAGAGATAGCAGGCGTTGTATCATTCCTCGCTTCAAAGGACGCAAGCTATGTAACAGGTCAGGTAATAGAGATAAGCGGCGGCTTATCAATGTAAAGACAAGCCACGAAAGGAAATACAAAAAATGAGCAGAGTTGTAATTACCGGTGTGGGTGTAGTAAGCCCTATAGGAAACACCAAGGAAGAATTCTGGAACAGTCTTATGGAGGGCAAGCACGGCTTCACACTCGAGCAGTGGTTTCCCGGTCAGAGCGAAGAGCTTAATGTAAAGGCTTCTGTAAAGGACTTCAGCGCAGACGGTCTTTTTGACAAGAAGGAACTGCGCCGTACAGATATCATCACACAGTATGCCGTGTATGCGGCCGATAAGGCTATAAAGGACGCAGGAAGCGATTTCAAGGATCTCGATCCTTACAGATGCGGCGTTATAATCGGGTCGGGTATCGGCGGTATGGAAACAACGCAGGAGGAGCTTCTCGCATATCACAACAAGGGCAACAAGCGAGTTTCCGTATTCACTATCCCTAAGATGATAGGCAATATGGCGGCAGGTACGGTTGCTATCCGTACGGGCTTCAAGGGCGTAAACTACTGTACGGTATCTGCCTGCGCCAGCGGTACACACGCTATAGGCGAGGCATTCCATGCTATAAAGAACGGCTATATGGACGTTGCGATAGCGGGCGGTACAGAGAAGTGCTCGATAGGCTTTGCTTATGCGGGCTTCAACAATATGCACGCTATAACAAAGTCGACCGATGTTGACAGAGCAAGCATTCCTTTTGACGCAGAGAGAAGCGGTTTCGTTCTCGGCGATGGAAGCGGTATCGTAATTCTTGAAGAATACGAACACGCAAAGGCAAGAGGTGCAAACATCTATGCCGAGGTCATCGGCTACGGTGCGACCTGCGACGCTTATCACGAAACAAGCCCCGACCCCGAGGGCAAGGGCGGTGCGAAGGCTATGGAGTTTGCGGTAAAGGAATCAGGCAGAGCGCCCGAAACCTTCAATTATGTAAATGCACACGGTACATCAACACCGATGAACGATAAGACCGAAACAGCCGCTGTAAAGCTGGTGTTTGGCGAACACGCAAAGAATATGGTGATAAACTCGACAAAGTCGATGACAGGTCACCTCTTAGGCGCGGCAGGCGGCGTTGAAGCTGTAGCCTGCGCTCTTCAGATAAAGAACAGCAAGGTACACCGCACGTTAGGCTTAAAGGTGGCAGACCCGGAATGCGACCTCGACTATGCGGCTGACGGCACGAGAGATATGAAGATAACGGGTGCACTCAGCAACTCGCTCGGCTTCGGCGGTCATAACGCTTGTATAGCATTTGCTCCTGTAGAGGACTGAGAGAAAGGTTGACACGATATGCAGTTTGAAACTAATTCGCTTAGCGATGCCGTAAAGGAATTTATCGGTATTATGAAGGACAGCGGTCTGTCCTATATGTATGTAAAGAACGACAAGTTTGAGATAGAGCTTGGTCAGAAAAATCCCCCTCCCGCACCTCCTGTGATGCCCGCAATGCCTCCTATGGCTATGGCGGCCGCTCCCGCAGCTGCACCGCAGACAGCTCCCGCGGCAGCACCTGCCGCCGATACAGGCAAGAGCATAAAGAGCCCTATTGTGGGTACGTTCTACTCTGCTCCCTCCCCCACAAAGCCTCCCTTTGTAAAGGTCGGCGATAAGGTAAGCGAGGGCGATACGGTATGCATAGTTGAGAGTATGAAGGTAATGAACGAGATACAGGCGGATATTTCCGGTACTGTAAAGTCGATCGCCGTAAAGGACGGAGAGGCTGTGGAGTTCGGTCAGCCGCTCATCATAATAGAATAACGGAGGGCTGTATATGTCACTTATGAATAAAGAGCAGATAATGGAGATAATCCCTCACAGAGATCCGTTCCTGCTTATTGATACTATCGAAGAGATGGAACCCGGTCAGCGTGTGGTCGCCACAAAGTATATGAAGGAGGACGAGTTCTGGTTCAAGGGGCACTTCCCCGGATATCCGGTAGTCCCCGGTGTACTTATGCTTGAGATGCTTGCGCAGGCAGGCGCAGTGGCAATGCTTGCACTCCCCGAAAACAAGGGTAAGATAGGTCTGTTCGGCGGCGTCAAGGACGCTAAGTTCAGAAGACAGGTAGTACCGGGCGACCTTTTAAAGCTCGAAGTCGAGATAATAAAGGTAAAAGGTCCTATAGGTGTCGGCAAGGCTCTTGCCACAGTAAACGGTGAAAAAGCGGTATCCGCAGAGATCACCTTTGCTATCAAGTAACGGAAGGCGAACGCTGTATGTTCAATAAGATACTCATCGCCAACAGAGGCGAGATCGCTATAAGAATAATCCGTGCGTGCAGAGAGCTTGGAGTAAAGACTGTCGCGGTATATTCTACAGCCGACAAGACGGCGCTCCACGCGCAGATAGCGGACGAGGCGGTATGCATAGGACCTGCTCCGTCAAAGGACAGCTATCTTAATTCAAAGGCACTGCTTGCCGCCTGCGAGATAACAGGCGCGCAGGCGATACACCCAGGCTTCGGTTTTCTTTCCGAAAACAGCCACTTTGTACGTCTTTGCGACAAGTGCGGAATCAAGTTTATAGGTCCGGGCGCTGACGCTATGGACGCTATGGGCGACAAGGCTAACGCAAAGAAGACGATGATAGAAAATGACGTTCCTGTAGTCCCCGGCTCGGACGGTGTTGTTGAAACGCTTGAAGAGGCGCAGGAGATCGCCGCAAAGATCGGTTATCCTATAATGGTAAAGGCGAGCGCGGGCGGCGGCGGACGCGGCATAAGACTGGTTGAAAAGCCCGAGGAGCTTGAAGCGGCAATGACCGCCGCAAAGCAGGAGGCTAAACAGTTCTTTGCAAACGATGATATATATATCGAAAAGTTCATTGTAAATCCCCGACACGTTGAGATACAGCTCCTTGCGGACGAGCACGGAAATGTAATATATCTCGGCGAGCGTGACTGCTCGTTACAGCGCCGCAATCAGAAGGTGCTTGAAGAAAGCCCCAGCCCTATTATGACGGAGGAGCTCCGCCGGAGAATGGGTGAAGCGGCAGTCAGAGCGGCTAAGGCTTGCGGCTATGCGAACGCGGGTACGGTAGAATTCCTTGTTGACAAGGATCTGAACTTCTACTTTATGGAGATGAACGCGAGAATACAGGTCGAGCACCCGGTAACAGAAATGGTGACAGGCGTTGACCTTGTAAAGGCGCAGATAAACATTGCCGCAGGGCTCCCCTTGCAGTATAAGCAGGAGGATATAAAGCTCACGGGTCATGTTATCGAGTGCCGTATAAATGCGGAAGAGCCAAAGAACAACTTCCGTCCCTGTCCCGGAAAGATAAAGTCTATTCATATGCCCGGCGGTTTCGGCGTGCGTATCGATACGGCGGTATATCAGGGCTACGAGATACCGCCTTACTATGACAGTATGATAGCAAAGGTGCTTGTAAAGGGTGAGGACAGGAAAGAGGCTATCCAGAAGATGAAGGTCGCACTCTCCGAATTTCTCATTGAGGGTATCAACACCAACATTGATTTTCAGCTCAATCTATTGCGTGACGAGGATGTCGAAAGCGGTAATTTCGATATAGGCTTCCTTAACCGTAAGGATCTGACGAATTATTGATAAAACATTACAAAGCAGATAAAATATAATCTACGGTAGGGTCGCAGGGGCGGCAGCCCCCATATCTTCTCCCCCCCTTCCCGGGAAGGGGCAAGGAGGATGGGTTAATAGCCTTAATCTATCGGCAGATAATGTTGTTATCTGATTTGAACAATAAAGGCGGTGCTTTAATTGTTAGAAGATCTGTTTAAAATGGTCAAGGACCGTTTTAACGAGGAACAGAAGGACGAGGCGGAGGCTTCTGCCCCCGAAATACCCAAGGATCTGCTGTTCAAGTGTCCGCGCTGTCAGAACGTGTTCTATATGGACGAGTTTGAAAAGCGCAAAAAGACCTGTCCTGTCTGCAACTATCATGCAAGACTTTCCGCTAAGGAGCGTCTTGATATAACGGTTGACAAGGACAGCTTCAAGCCGTTTGACGAAAACATGGTGTCATTAAACCCAATTGGCTTTCCCGATTACGAGAAGAAGATAAAGGGTATGCAGGACAACACGGGACTGAAGGACGCAGTAGTGACGGGCGAATGCACTATACGAGGCTACCGTGCGGTCATCGGCATTATGGACTCAAACTTTATGATGGCGAGCATGGGCAGTGTTGTCGGCGAGAAGATAACAAGGGCGTTTGAGTATGCCACAGAGCATAAGCTGCCTGTCATACTGTTTACGGCATCGGGCGGTGCGAGAATGCAGGAGGGTATAATCTCTCTTATGCAGATGGCAAAGACGAGCGGTGCGGTAAAACGTCACAGCGACGCGGGCGGACTTTATATCACGGTGCTTACAGACCCTACTACAGGCGGCGTTACGGCATCGTTTGCGAGTCTTGGAGATATAATCCTTGCCGAGCCTAAGGTGCTTGTTGGATTTGCGGGCAGACGTGTTATTCAGGACACTATAAAGCAGAAGCTGCCCGATGACTTCCAGACGGCGGAATTTCTGCTTGAAAGCGGCTTTGTAGACGCGATAGCGGACAGACGTTCTATGCGTAAGACGCTGTCGAATATACTAAGACTGCATAACTATAAAAAAATCGGCGCTGACTGGCAGCACGGTTGAAAGGACGGTAATGACAATGTCAAATATGACTGCTACACAGCATCTTGAGATAATAAGAGAAAAGAACCGTCCGACGGTGAATGACTATATACCCGCTATATTCAATCATTTTACCGAGTTCCACGGCGACCGTCATTACGGTGACGATGCGGCTATAATGTCAGGTATAGCAACGCTTAACAGCACACCTGTTACGGTCATAGCGCAGGTAAAGGGCAGAAACTTAGAAGAAAACAAGAAGACGAATTTTTCAATGCCGCACCCCGAGGGTTACAGAAAGGCATTAAGACTTGCATATCAGGCGGAAAAGTTCCACAGACCCGTTATATGCTTTGTTGATACACCCGGCGCATTCTGCGGTGTAGAGGCGGAAAAGAGAGGTCAGGGTGAGGCTATAGCTAAGAACATTGCCGAATTTATGACACTGAAAACGCCTGTTATATCGGTTGTGCTCGGTGAAGGCGGCAGCGGCGGCGCGCTGGCGCTTGCGGTATGTGATGAGCTTGCAATGCTTGAGCACGCTTTATATTCGGTGATCTCACCGAGAGGATTTGCGTCTATCCTGTGGAAAGATCCGTCAAGAGAAAAGGAAGCGGCAGACCTGATGAAGATCACCGCAGATGATCTGTACAACTTCGGTGTATGTGACAAAATCATTTCCGAGTCGGTGGGAGGTGCTCATACCGACCCCGCTCAGACGGCGGACAACATTTCGGAATATCTTATAAGCGCGGTCGAAAGGCTGTCAAAGCTTGATATCCCGACACTTCTCGACAACCGTTACAAGAAGTTCCGCAAAATCGGCGTTTTCTCGGAGTAACTGAAAGTCACAGTAAATTCGCCGTTCTGAATGTCGGCAGTCTGCGTGACTTGCGTTACCGGCGGTGACAATATCTTACTGCTTATTCATTATTCTGAGCGGTATTGCAACAGCTTTCGGTAACCCTTTGAAAGTTGTGCAAAGTGTAGAAATACACCCTGCAAATTTAGACATTTTTTTAATGTATTTGTTGTAAATACGACTTGATTATTTCGGCGTAATGCCGTATAATATTAACGAAAGAAAATTTCTTTTACAAAACACGGAGGAGATTTCAAATGGTATTTGATAAGGTAAAGAAGATAATCGTTGACCAGCTCGACGTTGAAGAAGACAAGGTTACTGAAGCTGCAAGCATCACAGATGACCTCGGCGCTGACTCACTTGACGTTGTTGACCTCGTTATGAGCTTTGAAGAAGAGTTCGACATCGAGATCCCCGATGATCAGGTTGAGAAGATCAAGACTGTCGGTGATATTGTTAAGTTCATCGAAGAAAAGGTTGAAGACTGATTTACATCTTGCTTTAGCATAATCAGCCGTATTTGTCAGACGCAGATACGGCTTATTTTTCTTTTTATCGCTACAAAAAGGGGGCTTTGCAATGACATCTGTCTGCTTTACCGGACACCGTAAGATAGAATGTGCGGATATGTACGGTCTTAAGACACTTCTCGACAGCACGATATGCGGGCTTGTAAAGCGTGGCGTGACCGATTTTTATTGCGGCGGCGCGCTCGGTTTTGATACAATGTGCGCACATATGGTGCTTTACCTTAAAAAGCGCAAAGCGCTCGATATAAAGCTTCATCTTATACTCCCCTGTTCTAATGAGGAGCAGACAAAGAACTGGAGCTACAGCGACAAGCAGGAGTTCTACGGTATACTTATGGCTGCTGACGATATTGAGTATATCGGCTCACAGTACACCAAGGAGTGTATGAAAAAGCGCAATGCGCGAATGGTGGAGCTTGCGGACGGCTGTGTATGCTATTATGATGAAAGCCTTGCCAGGAGCGGTACGGGTCAGACGGTCAGAATGGCGAATGCCAAGGGGATCGAGGTTATCAATCTGTTTAATATGGCGTGAAAAACAGGTAACATTGTTTAGAATATAAGTACAAGCCACTGTGTAGGTATAGTGGCTTGTTTGTTTTTGTAGCAGATAAGCTGATGATAGTGATGTTTGGTGTTGCGTTTTGCGGCTACGATAGCAAGCTACCGATAGAGCTATTTGTCGGATAGCACTTCTCGGGTTCGCTATTCTGTGCGATATGTTTCTGTTTTTTGGCTTGGCGGAAATGGTTGGTGTTTTTTACTATGGTAGCAGGCTACCGATAGTGCTATTTGTCGGATAGCACTTCTCGGGTTCGCTATTCCGGTTAATAACGTTGCTACTATGTGTGAGGGAGACAACCCAAGGGGAGAGAGGAAGGCGCTCCAAAGGCGCTT
>ERZ779877.377-NODE-377-length-50094-cov-53.382562_pt1 | contig 50094 bp, 48 predicted proteins | sample MGYA00511556_ERZ779877 | MGnify/ENA primary metagenome ERZ779877 (study PRJEB29588, sample SAMEA2159338) | human gut metagenome | biome: human gut; feature: human-associated habitat; material: faeces | place: Denmark | collected 2008/2010 ... | reverse complement strand
TTCAAATGGATACATACCAAGCCTTGTTGTTCAGACAATGGTTTATCAGTAAGGTTGTGAACCGCAAGGATTGCCAAGCAGAGCAAGTAAAACACGAGTATCCGATGATTATTGTGATGAACGGAACGATGCCAAGAGGTGCAAGTTAGAATTTCTCATCTTTTAATAAGATTCCTACACCTTTATAATATAATAGCGTACAGGGGGAACGATTTTTGTCGTTGTACCCTGTACGCTATTTTTGTTTCGCTATTATGAAGCAGTACCCTCCCCTTGTGAAACAGTGCCGTCGATTATCGGCTTGCGGTAATTACCAGTGAGAAGTGCTTGTATCTCGGATTCCGGATAGAGGGTTTTGCCACATAATATAATGTAGGGCAAGATGCCTTGTTTGCGATATTCCTGCAAGGTGCGGCGACTAAGCTTCAGGAACTCGGAGAGTTCCTTGTCGGTGAGGTATCGCTCCCCGTCCAAAGGTGGGCTGTAGGACTCGATGAATGAGGATAGCCAGTTGTTGGCTTTCTTCAAGGATTGCATGGCGGTGTCTATCGACTTGCTCTCATGCGTAAGAAGTTGGTTCATGTTCATTGTTTACAATTTGGATTAAGTGGTGAATATAAAATGTGTTGGCTCGCCCATGGTAAAGTTTTTGGCTTTGCCTTGGGCGAGTTTGGATTTACGCTATACCGATTTGATTCTGGCGATAAGCGGAACGATGGCTTTGACTTCATCGGGATCGTAATAGAACTGGCGACCGAATTGGGTATGTCCCAGGAAACGGCGGTCGCGTAATTTCTGTAATGTGCGGGGGCTGATGCGCAGCTGCTGACAGACCTCAGGTCCTGTGAGCCACTGGTTGAGACGCTTGCCGTTTGCCTTGTGCTTCAACAACTCTACCTTTTGTACCAAGGCATCGTATCTTGCCATCATCAAGTCGAATGCCTTCTTTTCCATTGTTACTACTTCCATGTTCTTGATTTTTATGGGTTTGACATTTTCGGCTGCGAAGATACGACACGAATTAGGAAAAACAATGAAAATGGAGATTTGTGGCAGTGCTTTTCCGTCGTTTGCTGACCGATAGGCAAGTAATTCAAGAAAATTATACGTGGGTCATTAATGAGTTGTTAAACGGGTATTTCGCAAATGATTAATTTTGCCGCCGAGAAATCAAAACAGCAAAGTTTGTAACATTTAAAACGGAATCAAAATGGAAGTAATAACAATGGAAAGTTCAGCCTTTAAGATGCTGACAGAACAGATTGCCGACGTGGCAAAGTTGGTAGCTCTCATATATTCCAATGCGAGAGAAAATTCCAAAAGAAGAAGCATGGAACTTGTGCTGACAAGCAGTGATGCAGCAAGAATACTTGGGATAAGCAAGCGAACCCTGCAGCGCTTGCGCTCTACCAACAGCATCGAGTACTTCATGGTGCGCGGACAATGCAGATACAGCATCAACGCTGTACAGAAATTGATTGAGGAACGAACCATTGCCAAGGAGACATGAGTATGGAAGATGGAACATTGAGACGATTGGAATTATATCTGCATGATCTGCACAAGAAAATTGACGGCATCTATGACATGCTGATGTTGAGACATGAGCGAAGCGGAGAGGGCAAGGGATGCTCTGGCATCAACGAGAAATTGCTCGACAACCAGGATCTCTGTCTTTTGTTTCAAATTTCTCCCCGTTCCCTGCAACGCTACCGCAGTCTGGGAGTGCTTCCCTACAAGCGTTTGGGGCAGAAAACATACTACACGGAAGAGGATGTGATGCAGTTTGTAGAGAATAATGTCAAAGAATTCAAGAAAGAGAATGTGGAGCATTACTTGACTCGCATTCATCAGAAATTCAAATAACAGCAGTATTCACCATTAAAAATTTACAATTATGGTACAAAAGAAAAAGAGTGATGAACAGGACGTGCTGGTAGTCCGTGACGAAAAGACGGGCGAGATCAGCGTCGTCGCCGGACTCAGCAGAGACGGCACACCAAAGCGAGCGCCCGCCAAGGCGGAGAACACGTCCGACTTCCTGCGTTTTGACCGCAACAGTGACTTGATGGACAGTTTCTTTAGAAACTTCTTCCGCCAGTGCAAGGAGCCAAGCCGATTCGGATTCTACCGCATAGCGGCAGACCAGGTGGAAAACCTGCTTGGCGTGATGAAGGAGTTGCTGAAAGATCCGGAGGCTAACAAGGAGATTCTTTCCGCCCACAAGGTTGACACCTCCAATTATGAGAAAGAGGCAAAGCAATCGGAAGGTCAGGCGAAAGAAACCGCATCATCGGACGATGCGTCCAAGAAGCAAGCTAACACAGAAAAAGAGAATGTATCATCTGAACAAACCAACGAAAAAAAGAACGACATGGAACAGAAACCAGAACAGACCGCAACCGGGCAGAAGTCGCAGACCGCTTCGGATGCAAAGCAGAACCTCATTAGTGGTAACGATGTGAACTTGCAGGAACTTGGTGCCAAATATGGCATAGACTTCAACAATATGAATGAGAAGGATATGAAAGCCCTGCTCAACTACGGCAAGACGGGGCTTGTGATTGTGAAGCCGACCTTCGGCGGTGAACAGATAGAGATACAGGCCCGTCTGTCATTCCGCAAGGACGATAACGACCAGTTGCAACTCGTGCCGCATTTCGTGCGCAACGAGCCTAAACTCGATGTCGCTTACAAAGGCTATACCTTCACTCCAGAGGACAAGAAGAACCTGTTGCAGAACGGCAACCTCGGAAAGGTTGTGGATTTCCCCGACAAGAATACAGGTGAGCTGCGTCCTCATTTCATCAGTATCGACCGTCTCACCAATGAGATTGTTGACATCCCGACCAACAAGGTGCGCATACCCGATATCATCGGCAAGACACCTATTACCAAGGACGACAAGAGGGTGCTCTACTCAGGTATTCCGCTTCGCAAGGAGATTGAGCTTGCCAACGGGCGCAAGTTTACACCGCTGCTGCAGGTGAATGTAGAACAGCGTGGCGTGGAGTTCGTGCCTGGCAGCACAAGACAGGCGCAAGGTCAGAAACAGAATGGAGACAAGAAGCAGACCGCTGACAAGCAGGAGCAGAAGGCAGAAGGTGATGCGGGCGGTCAGAAGAAGCAGCAAGATCCCAACCACTGGCTCAATGAGGATGGGACCATCCGCCGACTCAACACCTATTTCAAGAAGGAACTGACCGAGCAGCAGAAGGACGACTATGTGGCAGGCAAGACCATCGAGATCAAGGAAGTGCCGAACAAGAACGGCAGCGGTACCTATACCGCCTATGTGAAGTTCGATTTCGACAAGATGCAGCCACGTTCCTACCGCAACAATCCAGACCTCAAACAGGCGAAGGAACAGATTCCTACCAATGAGAACAAGGTACAAGTCGCCGTCAACGAGCAGGGCAAGACCCATGAGGCGACCAAGCACACCAAGGATCCGCTGAGTCCGGGACAGTCTGCGCCAAAGAACGAAAAGCAGCAGAAGGAACAGAATGCAGAGGAACAGAAGCCAAAGAGAAAGGCAAGAAGCGTGAAGATGTAGTTGCCGCCACTTGATCCACAGAGTTAATCATCCATCATAACAACCGACATCTGCGACCGTCTATCCCACGGTTGCGGATGTCACAAAAACAACAGACAATGAAGACAATCATCGCAGAGAAACCAAGCGTAGCCAAGGAAATCGCCCACATTGTGGGAGCTGACAAGCGTGAGGAAGGCTATATGCAGGGCAATGGCTATTATGTGACATGGGCATTCGGACATTTAGTGCAGCCAGCCATGCCGGAAACTTACGGCATGAAGGGATTCCATGCAGAGAATCTGCCTGTGATTCCCGACCCGTTCGTTCTTGTTCCCCGACAAGTCAAGACTGAGAACGGCTACAAACCAGATGCAGGTGTGCTTACCCAGATCAAGATAATCGGCAAGCTGTTTGACAGCAGTGAGCGCATCATCGTGGCAACCGATGCCGGACGTGAGGGAGAATTGATTTTCCGATACCTCTATGCGTATCTCGGTTGCAGGAAACCTTTCGACCGTCTCTGGATCAGTTCGCTTACGGACACCGCCATCCGTGAGGGACTTCTAAACCTCAGGGATGGCAAGGAGTATGACAATCTCTATCATGCAGCCAAGGCACGAAGTGAGGCAGACTGGCTCGTCGGCATCAACGGCACACAAGCCCTGACGATAGCTGCAGGACGTGGCACCTATTCTGTAGGTCGTGTGCAGACTCCGACCCTTGGCATGGTGTGCGAACGCTATTGGGAGAACAAGCGTTTCGAATCGAAACCGTTCTGGCAGGTACACTTCGGTGTGGTTGATGCAGTCAGTGGCAATATACTGAAGTTCACATCTGCCAACCAATGGGCAGACAAAGGCACCGCAACCGATATATATAATAAGGTGAAAGAAACCGGTTCTGCCATCATCACAAAGGTCGCAACCAAGCGAAAGGTGGAGAAGGCACCACTCCTTTACGACCTTACCACCTTGCAGAAAGAAGCCAACTCCTTGCATGGCTTCACGGCAGAGCATACACTCTCCATCGCCCAGAAACTCTACGAGGCAAAGTTCATCACCTATCCAAGAACATCAAGCCGCTATATCTCGGATGATGTATTTGCCACCCTTCCCAAACTCTTCAAGAATCTGGAGAATCATTCGGAATATGGAGAGAAAGTGAAACTCTTGCCTGGCAGTGAGGACTACAGCAAGAACAGCGTGAATGCCGCCAAAGTGACCGACCACCATGCCCTGCTCATCACAGAAAATGCAGCCATTGGTCTTTTCAAGGACGAGAAAACCGTTTATAACATGATATTGTGCCGGATGATTGAAGCGTTCTCGGCAGACTGCATCAAGGACATCACATCAGTATCGGCGCAAGTGGATCATGAAGTTGAGTTTGGCATCAGTGGCTCCATCATCCGACAGACTGGCTGGCGAACGTTGTCGCTCAAGGAAAAGAACAACAGGCAGGACAAGGATGCAGACGCAACCGACAATGAGGTCAAGGAGCAAGTCATTCCCAACTGGCAAGAAGGACAGCATATCACTCTTTCTGGCTGCACCATCACGGAGGGCAAGACCAAACCAAAGCCATTGCATACGGAATCCACATTGCTTGCAGCAATGGAGACCGCAGGCAAAGAGATAGAAGATGATACGATGCGTCAGGCAATGAAGGACAGCGGTATTGGCACACCTGCCACACGTGCCGCCATCATCGAAACCCTGCTCAAACGAGAGTATATGGTGCGCCAGCAGAAGAAACTCGTGCCGACGGAAAAAGGACTCGCCCTGCATTCCGTGGTGAAGAACATGGCGATTGCCAATGTGGAGATGACGGGCAAATGGGAGGCGGAACTTGCCAAGATTGAACGAGGTGAAGCAAGTGCAGACGGGTTCACCCATAGTATCGAAGGCTATACCCGTGAAATCACTGCGGAATTGTTAGGTTGTGACAGACTTTTCTGCCACAAGGATTCCGGCTGCCAGTGTCCTAAATGCAAGCAAGGTACCATGCAGTTCTTCGGAAAGGTAGTAAGATGCAGCAACAAGGAGTGCGGTATGCCAGTGTTCAAGCAGGTAGCAGGAAAGTTGCTCACTGATGCCGACATAACCGACTTGCTCACCAAGGGCAAGACCAGAACGCTCAATGGTTTTATCAGTAAGCAAGGCAAATCATTCTCCGCAGCCATTGCCTTTGACGAGGACTTCAACACGAAATTCGTCTTTGCAGAGCGCAAAACAGCAGAAAAGCGAGGAAATGTGAAGAGATACAAGAAATAGTTTGTACCTTTGCCACCGAAACATGGTTCATAAATGGTGTCTTTGCAGTTTCACTGCGAAGATAGGCTTCGGCTCAGCAATTAAAGCAAGCTTTATTGCGTTCGCCTTGCACTATCTTTATTGGATGCTTTTATTTACTGTGGATTAAGTGGCGGCACTCGGAGGGATACCGAGTGCCTTTTCTTGCTTTCACACAAACACCAACCGCCATCCACGGTTTATTATTCACCACTTAATCCATTCAACTGACAAATGAACAGAAAGAAACAGGCACAGACAGAGCTGTCCTATTACGGACTGTACCTCTTGAACCACCTCAGAGAGAACCGTTTTCCACAAGCCAGCGATGCGGACTTTATCCGCGAACGTGCAGACCATGCCGCAGAGGTATATGAGCAGGCACGGCGTGATGCCCTCTTTGCCGATGCGGCACAAGAGCTTGCCATGTCAGCATTGCTGAAAGGTCTCCGCTTTTCCAAGTACAGTATCCTGTACGATGTTGTTGACCGTGAGTTTCCCCTGGAGGTAGCAGTAGAAGATCAGGAAGCGTTTGTCATGCACCTCCTGCCTCTGGTTGACAACGTGTATTCCATTTACGACCTCACCGATGACGATTTTGCCCAGTCACCGGACTATGACCAGCTCTATACAGAGTTGACTGGAGCCGTAGCCCTTTTTATTGAGTCAAATGGCGTACAATAGAAAACAACGTCTGAACGACAACATCAAGGCGATAGAGACGGCATTCATCCTTGACAGGGAACAGCGCACGCCGACCGCCCGTGAGCGTCTCCTTCTGGAGCGCTACTGCGGATTTGGGGGATTGAAGTGCATCCTGAACCCTGCCAGGGAACTGGCGGATGCCGTCCATTGGGCAAAGTCAGACCTTGAATTGTTTGCTCCAACAGTGGAGCTGCATAGACTTATCCGTGAAAACAGCAAGAATGAAAGCGAGTACAAACAGTTGATGGACAGTCTGAAACAGTCTGTCCTCACGGCATTCTACACGCCGTCAGCCGTTACGGAGGCTCTGACGGATGTGTTGAAAGAGCATCAGATTATCCCCGAAAAGGTGCTTGAACCCTCGGCAGGCATCGGTGCCTTTGTCGATTCCGTCTTGGATAACAATCCCAAGGCAGACATTATGGCATTTGAAAAAGACCTGCTTACGGGAAAGATACTCCGCCATCTGCACCCGGAGCAGAAAGTGCGCATAGAGGGATTCGAGAAGATAGAAAAGCCTTTCAATGACTACTTCGACCTCGCCATCTCAAATATTCCTTTTGGCGATGTTGCCGTGTTTGATCCGTCCTATACAGCCATGAAAGGCATGAGGGCACTTGTCACCAGACGCATACACAACTACTTCTTTGTCAAGGCTCTTGATACGGTAAGGGATGGTGGGTTGGTTGCCTTCATCACCTCACAAGGCGTATTGAATGCCAAAAACAACAGTGCCGCGCGTTTTATGATGCTCTATCATGCTGATCTCGTGTCAGCGATTCGTCTTCCCAACAACCTGTTCACGGAAAATGCCAATACGGAAGTGGGCAGTGACCTCATCATCCTGCAGAAAAACAGCCAAAAGGAGTCGCTGCGAGGAGACGACAACCTGCTTGACACTGTCTATAATGACGAGAACCGCATTCCGACAAACAACTACTTTCTGGAGCATCCGGAACGCATTATCCATACAACAGCAAAGTTGGATACTGACCCATTCGGCAAACCTGCAATGATATACACGCATGAGGATGGTGTGGAAGGCATTGCAGAGGAATTAAGAAAAATGCTCAATGAAGATTTCGGAAGAAATTTTCATTTGAGCAGATATTTGGGGGAAGAGCAAACCGCCTTATTGAATAAGGTGGAACGGGGGCAGAAACAGGGGCAACCTGCACCTAGGTACAGAGAATCTGCACCGGCTACAGAGCAAAACCCCTTATGGAATAAGGGGGAACGGTGGCAAGAGGTAGGGCAGACAAAACTGGAACAACCTGCACCGGAGCAACCAGAAATGGAGCCAGAACTGGGGCAAATAGAACATGGGCACAGTGAACCTGCATCGGCTACAGGGCATACCACCTCATGGAATGAGGTGGAACGGTGGCCGGAGGTGGGGCAAACAAAACTGGGGCAACCTGAATTGGGGCAACCAGAAATGGAGCCAGAACTGGGGCAAATAGAAGCAGCACCGGAGCAAACAAAACTGGGGGCAGAACAAGGGCAAATAGAAATGGAGCACAGTGAACCAGCACTGGCTACAGGGCATACCACCTCATGGAATGAGGTGGAACGGGGGCAGGAGCAATCGCAATCGGGGCAAACAAAACTGGGGCATTCAAAACCAGAGCAACCAGAACCAGGGCTAGAACAAGGGCAACCAAAACCGAGGTACAGTGAATCAGTACCGTCAACAGAGCAATCACATCATCAGCCGCCAGTTCAAATGACGCTGTTTGACCTTTGGGGCATGGAAGAAGATAACCGCCTAAAGGGTCATGCGACGAAGAAGAAAACAGCAGCCTCTGTGGGTGCAGCCGCCACAGGGAGTGCTGCCGCCAAGAAAATGCCTAGAAAGAAAGCAAGCCCGCTGGTAAAAAATGTCAATCCAACTTTTGAAGTTGTGACAAAACCAGTGGAAAAAGAAGCAAAGCCTTTGTTGGCAGAAGCAAAGGGGCATGAGACGGCACAGAAACGCAAGACGGTAACAAGGGACGAGGTGGAACTGGAACACAAAACGGCACCAAGGGACGCAGTTGAACTGGAGCAGATAATGGCAAGGGGAAATGAGACAGTACATATGCACGAAACGCAACTGGAGCACGTGATGGTAAAGGGGCAAGAGGTGGCACGAGAAAACGAGGTGGCACCGGGATACGAGACGACGCAGGGAAACAAAACTGCACAAGAGGCAAAACCAATCCTGCCTGGTGATGAACCATACGCAAGCATCTCTTGGGAAGAGAATCCGCCAATCAACGGCTTTTACGAGATGATGATGACCATGGCTCCCGAAGACAGGGTGCTGCTGCGCCAAAAGGCGGAACTGCACCGTCAGGAACAACTCAAGGCTTTGGGCGTTGAAGATACGCTTGATCCGAAGTTCAAACCTCCGATGGAACCGATAGAAGTTCTCAAAGCTCAAATCGGGCATGGACATTCGAAAGGGAATGAGGCAAAAGAAGATTCCAAGACTCAGAGCACATTGAAAGAAACAAATCATGAGCGGGAACAACAAAAAGAGCAAGAAAGAAAGCGGGAAGAGCAGGCAAGGAAGAAAGAGGATGTTATGAAGCCCCGTCCATTTGATGAGAAACTGGAAAGTTTTCATCGTGAGGGTTCTATGGTGCTCGACTCTGCCAGAAACATCGGTGTATTGAAAGACCTTACCAAGTATGGTGCTACCTTCATGCCGTTGGATCTGAATATGGAGCAGAAAGAAAAGGCTGTCCTGTATATCGCCCTCCGTGATGCCTATCAGAAACTTTACACCTATGAAGCGGAAGAACAGACGGAAAACAAGCAGATGCGTGAGAGTCTGAATGTCTATTATGACGCTTTCTTCATCCGCTTCGGCAACCTCAATGCCAAGCAGAACGTGAAGTTCATCCTCATGGATGCCTCAGGGCGCGACATGCTGTCGTTGGAACGGGTAGAAAACGGACAGTTCACAAAGTCAGACATCTTCGACCACCCGGTCTCTTTTTCGCTTGACGAGGTCAGTCATGTGGATTCTCCAGAGGAAGCGCTCACTGCCTCGCTCAACAAGTTCGGCCGTATCGACTTGCCGTATATGACTGAATTATCGGATATGCCGGAACAGGAACTGACGGAAGCGCTTAAAGGACGTATCTATTACAATCCGCTCATAGACGGCTACGAGATAGCCGACCGCTTCATTGCCGGCAATGTCATAGAGAAAGCGGAGCGTATAGAAGAATGGCTGAAGGAAAATCCCGACCATGCAATCGTGAGAGAGTCGTTGGATGCCTTGAAGGCAAGCATTCCCGAACCGATAGCCTTTGAGGACCTGGACTTCAACTTCGGTGAACGTTGGATACCTACAGGTGTGTATTCCGCTTACATGAGCCACCTCTTCAATACACAGGTCAGCATCGTCTATTCCGACAGCATGGACGAATATTCGGCAAAATGCAGTATGAAGACCATGGCCATCACGGATGAGTATATGGTGAAGGGATATTACCGCCACTATGACGGCATGAGTCTTCTGAAACATGCCCTGCACAACACTTGTCCCGACATGATGAAGAGCATCGGTGAGGATGAACACGGCAACGACATCAAGGTGCGTGACAGCGAGGGCATACAGCTTGCCAATGCCAAGATTGACGAAATCCGCAACGGGTTCTCTGAATGGCTGGAGGAGCAGTCAGACTCCTTTAAGGAACGCTTGACCACGATGTACAACCGGAAGTTCAACTGCTTCGTGCGTCCGAAGTATGACGGTTCTCACCAGACCTTCCCCGGCTTGGACTTGAAAGCCCTTGGCGGAAAGTATGGTGTCAAGAGTGTGTACCCAAGTCAGAAGGACTGTGTATGGATGCTTTTGCAGAACGGCGGCGGGATATGTGACCACGAGGTGGGAACTGGCAAAACCCTCATCATGTGCATGGCTGCGCATGAGATGAAACGTCTCGGTATGGCTCACAAGCCGATGATTATCGGGCTGAAAGCCAATGTTGCGGAGATAGCTGCCACCTATCAGACAGCTTATCCCCATGCGAGGATACTCTATGCCTCGGAGAAGGACTTTTCCACCAAGAACCGTGTCAGTTTCTTCAACAACATCAAGAACAATGACTATGACTGCGTAATCATGTCGCATGACCAGTTCGGGAAGATACCGCAATCGCCAGAACTCCAGCGGCAGATATTGCAGGCTGAGCTTGATACTGTGGAGGAAAACTTGGAGGTAATACGCACGCAGGGCAAAGACGTGTCGAGGGGAATGCTCAAAGGCTTGGAAAAGCGAAAGCAGAATCTGGAGGTGAAGTTGCAGAAGATAGCCTACAGCATCGAGCAACGTACCGATGATGTGGTGGACTTCCGCATGATGGGCATCGACCACTTGTTTGTGGACGAGAGCCACCAGTTCAAGAACCTTATGTTCAACACCCGTCACGACCGTGTGGCAGGACTCGGCAACAGCGAGGGAAGCCAGAAGGCACTCAACATGCTCTTTGCTATCCGTACCATACAGGAGCGGACAGGCAGAGATCTGGGAGCGACATTCCTGTCGGGAACAACTATCAGTAACTCACTGACTGAGTTGTATCTGCTCTTCAAGTATCTGCGTCCCAATGAACTGGAGCGTCAGGACATCCGCTGTTTCGATGCGTGGGCGGCAATCTTCGCCAAGAAGACTACCGACTTCGAGTTTAACGTCACCAACAACATCGTACAGAAAGAGCGTTTCCGATACTTCATCAAGGTACCGGAGCTTGCTGCCTTCTACAACGAGATAACCGACTATCGTACGGCGGAGGCGGTTGGTGTGGACAGACCACAGAAGAACGAGATCCTTCATAACATACCACCGACACCCGAGCAGAAGGACTTCATCCAAAAGCTGATGGAGTTTGCCAAGACGGGCGATGCTACCATCCTCGGCAGACTTCCACTGTCAGAAACGGAAGAGAAGGCAAAGATGCTCATAGCCACAGACTATGCCCGAAAGATGGCTCTCGACATGCGCATGATAAACCCGACTTGTGAGGACCATCCAGACAACAAGGCGAGCCATTGTGCCAAGATAATAGCGGACTATTACAAACGCTATGACAATCACAAGGGGACGCAGTTCGTATTCTCAGACTTGGGAACATACCGACCGGGCGAATGGAACGTGTATTCTGAAATCAAGCGCAAGCTGATAGAGGATTATGGAATACCCTCGTCAGAGATTCGCTTCATTCAGGAATGCAAGAACGAGAAGGCAAGAAAGGCGGTGATAGCAGCCATGAACGAGGGTTCGGTACGAGTATTGTTCGGCTCCACATCTATGTTAGGTACAGGCGTAAATGCACAAAAACGGTGTGTGGCTATCCATCATTTGGATACACCGTGGCGACCGTCAGACTTGGCACAGCGTGACGGTCGAGGTGTGCGTGCCGGCAACGAGATTGCCAAAATCTATGCCGACAACAAGGTGGATGTCATCATCTATGCGGTGGAAAAGTCGCTTGACTCGTACAAGTTTAACCTCCTGCACTGCAAGCAGACTTTTATCTCGCAGTTGAAAAGCGGAGCCTTGGGGGCGAGAACCATTGACGAGGGAGCGATGGACGAGAAATCGGGCATGAATTTTTCCGAGTATATGGCTATTCTCTCCGGAAATACCGACTTGCTTGACAAGGCGAAGCTGGAGAAGAAGATTGCTTCTCTGGAGGGTGAGCGCAAATCGTTTAACAAGGGCAAGCGTGACTCAGAAACAAAATTGCAGTCAAAGACGGCAGAGCTGGGCAACAACAAAGCCTCTCTCAAGGGAATGACCGAGGACTACGGCAAGTTTATTGGCAAAGCCAGGAAAGACAAGGACGGCAACATCCTCAACCTCATCACTCTTGATGGTGTGGAGTCCACGAACTTAGAGGTTATAGGAAAGCATCTGCAAATGTTGGCGGAGAAAGAGACAACTGGCGGACAATACAAGCGGATTGGAGAAATCTACGGATTCCCTGTCAAGATTGTCAGCAAGACAAGTTTCGAGAATGGTCTTCCATTTGTTGACAACCGCTTTTTTGTCGAGGGCAATTACAAGTACCAGTACAACTACGGTCACATTGCCAAGTCGGACCCGATAGCAGCGGCAAACAACTTTCTGAATGCCTTACAGAAGATACCAAGCTACATTGAGCAGTATGATTCAAGATGCAAGGCTTTGGAAAAGGAAATACCGCAACTGGAAGAGATAGCTGGCAAGACTTGGAAGAAAGAGGAAGAACTGAAAGGTCTGAAAGCGGAACTGGCGGCGTTGGACAGGAAAATACAGTTAGAATTGACACCGCCGACCGAGAAAGAATGCAAAGAAGAGGAAAAGAATACTGACAATGTAGAGGTTATTGCTAATGCTGATATTCGCAATAAACATCAGCATTTTTCAAAGGTGAAAATCTGAAATTAGAAAATAGCGGCAATTAGCAATAGATAGCTTTATGTCGCTATTTTATTTATTTTATCAAGAACAAAAAGGAAGTGTTGATTACAATCAATAGCCATTTTGGGGCTTGGTGGAGGTATTGATTAGAAAATAATTCTGCTTTCGATGTTCGTTGAAGGTGTAGATTGTAATCAACAGGCACTTTTAGGTTCGTTAAAGCCATTGATTGCAGTCAAGACCTATTTTTATGTGTCATTGGGGCTGCTGATTGCAATCAATGGTTACTTTTAAAAGCCGTTAGTAGTTTTGATTCAAGTTTCTTCTGTCCACAAAATGTGAAAACATCTGTTGATTGCTGTTTCTTTCAACTTTTTGTGTTAAGAATTACAAGAAATCAGAATCAAAAGCTATTTTTACGGGCAAAAACCATCTTTTTATCATCCTGCTGTCATTTTTTTGCAATAAGGTTGCGGTTTTCTCGTTTATTTTTATATCTTAGCAATCGCAACTGGAGAAATCCAACGATGCACAAAACGATTTGTCAAATTTAAATCCTTAACATCATGAAAGAGATTTACGACATCAACATTCAGCGCATGAATAACGGTGCGCATTTCACGTTTGTAAGTAACATTCTTGCACGTGCAGAAGCCGATACAGCCGTCAAGGGCAAAGCTTCAGAACTCGTCAGTAATTTCAAGGTTGCCGTTGCAGCAGAAGACGAAGCCTTGAAAATTTCACAGAAAAGTCTCTTGACTGATGATATTGCCAAGGCGGACAACGATCGTGACGCTCTCTATGCTGGTTACAAGAAAGCCGTTGAAGCATTCCTTGCTATGCCTATCGCTGACATGGCACAGGCAGCAAAGGTTCTCGCACAGCACATCAAGGACTACAAGATTAACACCGCTGGCCAACTCGATAAGGAGACTGGTCTTTTGGTTAATTTCATTACAGACCTTGAAGACAAGTATTCCGCACAAGTTGCAAAGTTAGGCTTGACAGCATTTGTTACAAATCTGAAAGAAGCTAACGAACGAGTAAGAATGCTTACCTTGCAGCGTACCAATGAGAAAATGGGTGTGACAGTTGGAGCTTTGAAAGCAGCTCGCACTTCAAGTGATGATGCTTACCGTGCTTTGGTAAAGATGGTAAACGCCCTTGCACTCGTTTATGGCGAAAAGGATTACACCGCCTTCATTGATTATGCAAATACCGAGATTACCCATTACAAGCGTGAGGTGCTTAACCAAAAGGCTTCCGCTCCTTCTACTTCGGGTAGCTCGGCTGTAGATTCGGGGAGTAGCAGCACACCAAGCGGTGGCGGTTCTTCATCTGGAACAGGCTCTTCTTCAAGTGGTGGCTCTACGTCTGGCGGAAGCTCATCTTCCGACGGAGAATGAGGAGTTATTGAATTGGAGTAAAGACGAAGTAAAAAATTCCATACCACTCTCTTCATTTTCAGAGTGGCATGGAATTTACATAAATGAAATAGATATGGAAAAAGAGGATATTATAAAAAAAATCTAATAGATTAACAGATGATTGAAGATATGTTCTTTTGCGTTATTTCAATTGTAGTGGGAGGCTATTTAGTGTCTCAAAAATTAAGAGCTATTTATAATAGACTCCCCCTTTCTCTAAAAGATAAGATTTCTTTTGGGGAAGGACTCATCCTAATTATATCTGGGTTCATTGCATTATATGTGAAATCGGCTATACCAATTAATGCTTTGCTTTTTGGGTGTTTCCTACTTCCGAAAATGTATCAACAAGAAAAGTATTGGAATGCTCGTCGTTTTACAACCGCATACATAATGCATTGTAGCGGTTGGATTTTAAGTATAGGGCTTATTATCTATGGTATTCTCCAATTATTTCAGCCTATATAAATTGTAAGAACATAGATTACATTAACCAAAAACTTGCCAATGCCATAAATAACATTGGCAAGTTTCTAAAATTTCAAATAATGGATAAAACAGAAACGATAGTACAATTAAAAAAATTGCTTGCAAGGAATTTCTTGATAAAAATGATTGACAACAAAACCGAGATAGAAGTATCCTATCATGCTAAACGTACTGTTACATCTGGAACTCAAATAGGTCTCAGTTTTGAGCAAATCAGTAACATGGTTAAAGGTGCTGTTGGTGTAGATGGCAATACGCTTGGTTTTGGCATGACCTTCTTACATGAACTTCATCATACAACAATAGGTGGAGACTATCATGATTCTACAGAACTTTTTGGAACTGGACCAGTTGTTGATAACATGAATATAATCCGCAATGAACTCAACAAACAAGGGTTTAATTATGGAGAAAGGTTAAATTATAAAGCGATCCATACAAAAGAAGGTAATATTATTCCTTTTAATGAATCGGCTTTAACTTCGTTGAAGTACAATAGTTCCATGGGGAAAAAGGCTCATTATATTAAAACAAAATGAGAATCATTATGAGAATATTCTTTTTGATGTGCATTTTGGGGGCTTCTTTGACGATAGCAGCTCAGAATATCATTTATGGTAATAAAAATGAGCAGAGAGCTATAAATATGGCATTTGATATTCTGCAAGTTTATTACCATTCAAAAGAACTGTGTGTTTCAGATTCGATTTATGATCTTGATTGGGATATTTTTTCAGATATGGTTGATACTCAGACCAAACAAATTCTCTGGTCTTATCGAATAGAGAAAAAATTTATTTGGAACGCTCCAACATATTCTGAAGCTTTATTATCTATATTCGGTCCTGAAACTTGTGATTCTTGTATGTATATAGCAAATTTTTCGGAGCCATATAAAGGAATGATAAGATGCGACATCCTACCAAAAGATAAAATGGTTGGCATTTATGGATCGCCTGTTATTTCGGCTTTTCTATTTAAATACAATAATAGAGGAGAAATTTATCAGAGCTATAAAGCTGAAGTCAATATAGACTAATTAAAATTCTTTCAAAAGGGATTGTGTGAAATGGCACAGTCCCTTTTTATAAGATATTATACAAAGGTCTTTGTATGCCCAATTGTATGATTGCAACCCTCTCCATCTTCATCGCATTCCCATAAAGGTCTTTATTCCATAAAAGTTGTTATAAATGCTGCGAAAATTCTTGATTGTGACATTCCAACCGTAACTTTGCCAGTTCAAACAAATTAAATCATATCAAAATGTAGTAGAATTATAAAAAATCAGCAACAAAATGGAACACAAGAAACAGACCGGGCATGTCTGCCGATGGATGGTTTTTGGCATAACGATTGTCACCATCGTAGTAGGATGTACCATAGTAATCGGTCTATTTGAATGGCGCGACAGAAGCAGGATGGAGAGCAGGATTGCAGAGACGTACCTTTGGCGGAAAAGCATATATGATTTGAATATGCGTGTCGCCCAATAGTCCCTGCTTGGTTAGACAATGGAAAACATTGACAGACATATTATTGTGCGTTTTTTGATTAATACTACAATTCAATGCAATAAATTCAATATCCAGTCGTTATTTAGTTATAACATAAAAGCAAAACAATATGAAAGTATCAACAAAACAAGGCTATAAACCGCCTTAAACTTCAATCGGGAATATCAGAGGATATGATCCTTTTAGCTTCTTTGAAATTTTTTCCATGTCCAGGCAACCCATACCAATGGCAGTGGCAAGACATTGAAGACCATTCAGAAGAGCGGTCCTGACGGTGAGATTACCACCTCGTTTGAGTATGACGGCATACAGCGCCTTGTTCGTGTCACCGACACGGAGGGCAATGTAACGACCTCTACTTACGACATGGGTGACCGCCGTACGGAGGTGAACCATCCTGCAAGCGGCATCACCAGTTTCACTTATGATGCACTCGGCAATGTGCTGACCAAGCAGACTGCCAACCTTGCAAAGGAAGGCAAGTTCATCACCTACGATTATGACTATCAGCGTCTGACGGGTATCAACTATCCTGACCACCCGGAGAACAACGTGAAGTATTACTATGGTGGTCGCAATGCCTCTCAGAACCGTATCGGTAGGTTGATGCTACGCGAGGACGGAACAGGTGCCATTGAATACTTCTATGGCAAGATGGGCGAAGTCACCAAGACCCGCCGCACAATGATTGTGCCTAATCAGGCGATAGCAACCTATGTGACGCAATGGACTTACGACAGCCACAACCGTCTATTGGAGATGATTTATCCTGATGAGGAGAAGATTACTTACTCTTACAATCTCGGTGGTCAGCTTGAAAAGGTTCATGGCTACAAGTCATACGGCTACGATTATGTAAGCAAGATTGGCTATGACAAGTTTGAGCAGCGCACATATTTGAAGTATTGCAACGGTGCGGAGACTTTCTACACCTATGATCCACAGCGCCGCAGATTGCAGAACCTCACCGTGAACAGTGGTGGCAATACCATCATGGACAATGCCTACACTTACGATGCGGTGAGCAATGTGCTCAGCGTGGTGAATGGTGCGTCAGTCCCACAGAGTGGAAAGGCTGGCGGACAGATGGCTCATGCCTATACATACGATGCACTCTATCGTCTTGTCAGCGCAACTGGCACTTATACTGGTGCTGACAACAAGACCGCAAGTTATACTCTTGCGATGGGCTATGACAATATGCACCGTATCACTTCGAAACGTCAGATTCTCACGCAGAACAACGTGCAGTTTGATGGTACGCTCAACGCTGGTTATGACCTTACTTATACATACGGCACAGACACTGGTAAGAAATTCCAGCTTGCCAACGTTAAGGATGTTAACTACCGTACAGAGGAGACACCATCCGAAAGCGAGAATGTGAACAACAATCACGCATACGAGTATGATGCAAATGGTAATCTTGTTTATGTCAATACCAGCCGTTCAAAGAAGGATGGAGTATCTGATGAAAAGACTACAGAGCGCAAACTCAAGTGGGACGAAGAGAACCGCCTCCTTGCTTCTGATGACAACGGCTTCGTAACCAACTATTGGTATGATGCTGATGGTGAGCGCACTGTGAAGACTTCTGGCGAGAGTGACCAAGTTTATGTGAACTCTGAGTTTGCTGGAGGTCGCACGAACACCGCCAAGTTCTCACTCTATGTATCACCTTATCTCGTTGCCAACCAAGGCGGACGCTACACCAAGCATATCTATATCGGCAGTCAACGTGTTGTTTCCAAGATTGGTGACTTCGACTCTTACGGCTCAGACCCACGCCGCATCCAGTATGCAGGTAGTGAGACTGATGGCTTGTCTGTTGATTATAAGGTTAAATATACTCAACAGTTGCAGGTCATTAAGGATAATTATGCAACCTTTGCAGTGCCGTACAATGGCGAGGACAACAACGACTATGTCGATGGCAAGGGCTTCTGCTGCAATGACGGCAGCTTGGAGGCTGCGCAGGCACGTGTTATGGCAAGAGCAATGAAAAACAATTTCCAAGAAGGCGACTCATACGAGAAGATGCAATTCTACTACCACCCAGACCATTTGGGTAGCAGTAGTTACATCACCAACCTTGATGGTGAGGTGGTGCAGCATATCGAATATGTACCTTTCGGCGAGGTGTTCATAGAAGAACGCAACAACATTTGGAATACGCCTTATCTTTTCAATGCGAAGGAATTCGACGAGGAGACGGGATTGTATTACTATGGGGCGAGGTACTATGACCCAAGGTTGAGTTTGTGGGTTAGTGTAGATCCTATTTCGAATTATGACCCATCGAATAGTGAAAATTACCTTGATGGAGAGCATAATAATGGCATTTATAATCCATATAATTTATTTTGCTATGGTTATTGTTATCAAAACCCTATTCGCTTGACCGATCCTAATGGAAAGCAAGTTGATTTTATTGATTTCGTTCCTTTCGTTGGTAGTGGTCGTGATGTCTATAGGGGCATTCGTGATGGAAATTTGGTCACTTTTTTTGTTGGAGCAGGTGGCGTTGTTCTTGATGCAGTAACTTTTGGTAGTGGAAGTTTTGTAAAAGGAGCTATAAAAGGTGGTGGAAAAATTCTGTTAGAAGGAGGTAGTAAATATATAGTCAACTACTCATATAAAATGTCTAAGGCTGAAAGGTCTGCTGCAATAAAAGAATTAGGACTACCGACAACAAGAAAATATTCGGCAAAAGAACTAACGGATATGGGTGCTAAATTTTCAGAAAAGTATTATCGACATAATTTAGAAGTATTTAGCAATGTTTTAAATACGACAGGAAAAGATGCACATCATATATATCCAAAGGCAAAAAGGTTTGCAGAGTTTTTTGCAAAAGCAGGTGTCGATGTAAATAATCCTGCAAATATGAAATGGGTAAATGCTTCCTTGCATAGAGGAAAAAATGCCACAAGACATATTAGCGAATGGGAAAAAGTTATGCAACGTTACGAGAAAGCTGGCAGAGTTCCTTCTATAAGAGAACTACAAAAAGAGGCAGCTCGAATAGAAAAAATGTTAGGTCAATGAAATTTACAACAATTTTATTAGGAAACAAGAAAAAACAAGTTAGGCTTCAGTCAGAAGAAATCTATGACCCTTTTCACGTTTTTCCTAATTTACAAAATGTAATTAAGAACAATGTTTTCTACATTGATGAGGGAAATGTGTTTTATGATTTTATTGGTGATCAAGGACCATTAAGATTTGTTTCTGATAAATTTAAAAAATTATTAGAAAGTAATGGAGTCAAAGGATTATCCTTTATACCAATAAGGATTAGAGGATCAAAGTTACAGTATTTTGCATTCGTAGAAGCACAGGTGGATTCTATATGCGAGTACGATTCTGACGGAGACCGTATTTATGGAACTTTTCAAATAGATTTTACATCATGGAATGGTGAAGAAATCTTCTACCTAAAAGATAGTGGTGCAACAGTTTGTTCATTAAGAGTTAAAGAACTAATTGAAAAAAATGGTATCACAAATATAACTTTTGAAGATTTAGATAAATATTAAAAATTATGAGAAAAATTCAAATATTTGGTTATAAACCACCATAATATACAACCTCGGTGGACAACTCGAAAAGGTGCATGGTTACAAGTCATACGGCTACGACTATGTGAGCAAGATAGGCTATGACAAGTTCGAGCAGCGCAGCTACCTGAAGTATTGCAACGGCGCGGAGACATTCTACACCTACGACAACCGCCGCCGTCTCAGCAATCTCGCGGTCAACAGCGGAGGCACATCCATCATGGACAATGACTATACGTTTGACGCAGTGAGCAATGTCCTCTCTTGAAATCTTGCTGATTACTCGTAACGTACTGATAATCAACACTGATTGGAATGATAAAATGACGAAAGAAACAAATTAGGAACAACATAATTGAGAAACCCCAAAATGAAAGTATGGGAAAACAAAAATTAACATGGAAAACAACGAAATTTTTCCGATTTTGGTATTCATAAATCAACTCCAAAAATTATAAGTAGGCATATCTGTTTTCATTTTAACAGAATATAGTGATATGCAAGATAAAGGTAGCTATTCAGTTCACCACTACACAGAATGATAAGATTGTTAATAAATACGAAATAGTATAAACTTGTTTAATAAAAATAACAACATGTTTGTTTTTGGACTATATTTGCAACAAATTTTAAAATTTATCAATTATGTATAAGCATTTGTTATTTATTATGATGATTGCAACGTGTGCAACGCTCGCATCCTGTTCAAATGACGACTCTGAAGAGTATCTTTCAGAGCAGGAGTCTCAGAATACAATTTCTACAAAAACTTTAGACTCCGAAATGGGCTTACAAACGGCAGCGTATGAAGCTTACAAAAATGCCATGAAAAAGCTTTGTTCACAAACACGTAGCGGAGATGTATCTTATCCTGATTTTTATGGTGGAAGCTATATTGATTATGATGGGAATTTAGTCATTTTAATAAAAGAGGGTTACGAAGGAGACGCATCTGATTTATTAGGCACAAACGTGGACAATGTCGTAATTAAAAATTGTAAGTATTCATACAACGAACTTCTGAACGTTTTAAATCTTATACGCAAGAAGGCTGAAGAAAAGAACGAAATACTTTTCAAGACAACATCTATGTATGGTATAGACGAAGAAAGTAATTCTGTAAATGTCGTTTTATACGACAAAGAACAGAGATTAATAGATTTATTTAAGGCAAAAATAGCGAACAGTCCAGTATTGAATTTTATGGAAGGAGATGCCGCAACGCTACATAGTGGAATAAATTGTGGTGGAATCATATCATATTCAAAAGATGGAAAAACGCATAACGCATCTATGGGATATAGGGCGAAGGATACTAATGGCAACATTGGCATAGTGACAGCAGGACATTTTATTTCAAAAGGGCAATCTTTAATGGATAGTCAAAAAAACACTATAGGGACATGTCTATATTCGAGGGACTATGATGGAATTTTGGATGCTGCTTTTTGTAAAATCACATCAACAAACTACATACCGACAAATCGAATTATGTATATGGCTAATACTGCTAAGGATACGTTGTCAACGGAAACCATGAATCCTCCAAAAGGTTCTTATGTCAATATGGTTGGTCAAGCGACAGGGAAAAGAGTAAGTGGAACTATCTCCAATGTTTCATATGATGTTCTTAATGCAAGTAAGAAAGTGTTGCTTCAAGATGTTTATCTTGCGTCATATACTTCAAAAAGCGGTGATAGTGGGGGTATTGTATATGCTCTACGTTCAGCACACAATCAACGTCTAACTGTAGGTATAAATATAGGTTCTGCAAGAATTAACGGTACTACTTATGGTATGTGTGTAAAAGCATCGAATATAAATAGAATTTTTGGACTTACAAGATACTAAAGGGCTGTCATGAATTTCTTATTTAAGACATTTTGCATTATGGTCATATTCACGATGTTCGTGGATATGACCGCTCTAAGTAATAACATAACGAATAGAGATGGTTTATGGCGTGTTGATTCAGACTCCGTCACAATTTCCACAAGCTATAGTGAGAAACAGCCAGAAAAATTAAATGTATACATTTATAATCACAGCAATTCGACGATATATATAGGGCGAACTTATGGATTATTGATGCAAGTAGATGGGGAATGGAAATACATTGCCAAAGGTAGAAATCAAAAGTGCATAACTATATGGCCAGCGTCAAAACGTAACTTTCAAGTCAGTCTATGCGCTAAGAAAATAAAAAGCTCCTCAGGATGGGCATATAGAACAGATTCACTTTACAAAGTAAGATTTGACGTGTATGACAGCGATGGTATTTTTATTGACAAAATGGACTCTAATTTCAAAGTTTCTGGTAATATTGTTTGGCATCTGACTGACGGATTAGTGATTATACATTTAGATTGAATATTCCAAATGCGACATCTCAATTCTTCAATATACGTAGATTGGCTGGATCCATCAATGCCCGCTCGTACATGTGGAAGAACAGCAGAAAATATAAAAGAGAAAATAAAAAAATACGATAAGTTTATACTTGTTGCTACAGAAGGTGCTATTGCGTCAAAATGGTGCAATTGGGAATTAGGCTTTGGTGATGTTCAAAAGTATGCTTACGGTAAAATAGCCTTATTTCCTATCCGTGATGACGAAAAGGATTGGTCAGGAAGTGAATACTTAGAACTATATCCTGTTATAGGATATATTGATAGTTGTCAATATTCGGAAGTATTGCTGTCCGGTAAAATTCCAAACAGCACGATTAATCGGTCGGAATGCCAGTAAATAGGCATCCCGACCTTGTTTTTCCCAAGAACAAGCCCCCTAATCAAATAATGAAGGTTCATCCGGAGGTGAAAACATTCTCTCGGCTATGATTATCTGTTCGTCTTTTTCTGGGTTTTCCATAAAGGATATGAAATCAGTATAGTACATCAGAGTCAGTCTCAGCATAGTCACTATCTGTGAGAACGAGACATGCCTTTTTATCATTCTTGCAATGACTGTGCACAACAGATTGGCGATAAGTACCACCCAGGTCTGTATTTGGATGGCATTGATACTGTCCCCATAGAAGAAATGCAGCGGAAAATTCTGCTTGAGTTGCTTGTAGAGTATTTCTATAGCCCATCGTCTCCTATAGATTTCTTCTATGTCCCTGACGGAAAATTCAAAATTATTGGTCAGCAGGGTGACTGACTTATGCGAATCGTTGCTCCATAGTTCAACCCTGCGTGATTCATGTTCCAGATTACCTTTGGAAAACAGTATCCTTTCGTCTTTGTGGGTAACCAGTCCATCCGCCGAGACATAGGCAATAGAAGACAATACCCTGTATTTCAGGTTCTTCTTCATTTTTGTCACATAACAGACTCCTTCCTCAGTAAGTCTCTGGAACTGTGCATAGTCAATATATGCCCTGTCTATGGCCAGCGTTGAATTCTGGGGAAGATGTACTTCCTTGAGAAGATAATGGTCATGCTTGGCAGCTGATGTCAATTGTACGACCATAGGAACGCCGACATGATATTTCATGACGGTGTGTACTTTCATTCCTCCTTTCTTCTTCCCGCTTTTGGGATGCCTGCCCACTCCCTTGAGGATATTGTCAAAAAGGGTGATTGTAGTGGAATCCATCATATAGTGCCTTTTCCCATTGCTTTTCTTCACCTCGAGCCCGGCTGTCCGCCAAAAACGGGCTGTAGCGTTTCAACAGACTCGCATATACCTTGCAGAAGAACTCCTGGGAACGTCTCTGGTTGGCTTCACCCAGCGTACTGCGTCTGACTAAATAGTCTATGCCCAGGTGGTTGAGTTTGTTGGTCTCAGCCTTCATGCCAATCTCCAGTTCACGCAGTGAATCAAAATGTTTGAGTACACCAAACAGCATGATGACCAGGTGGGTATAACCGTCCAGACGCTTCACGTAACGTTCGCTGGAGCCCGTTGAACGGCTGATGCGGCGAATTTCTGCCTTGTCCAGCAATTTTAGGACCTGACTATAGACCGGCTGTCCGGTAAAATGACTACTTTTGCTCATCTTCCTATATATTTTTTTCACAACAAAGGAAATAAAGATGGCTGAATTTCAAGCGAGAAATTCAGCCATTATTTTTGCATTGCAAAAGTTTTACCGGACAGCAATAATTCGGAAGAGTTTAATCAATACCTTTTTACTGGTTATTATGTTTTTTATCATTATGGTACGAAGAAGGCAATAAAATTGGTTGATTGGTTATCGAGATAATAATAGTAATCGCCTAACTTTAAGTGCAAACTTAATGTTAGGCAGTAATTTGTCTATCTCATGTATAGTTCTGAGCAATTATCATTCCAACCCCTCCTGCAACCAGAAAAATACCAATCGTAAAGAAGAACCAGAAGAACCACTGTGCATAGTGACCGAGATAGCAGCCATCATATTCCTTGTATCGCTCACGGACTTTCTTCCGTTCATCAGCAAACATGGAATTGCCCTCACGTATATGCATCTGCATCTGTGAAGTCATCCATTGGCGTTCTTTGGCAAACAGTTCTTGAATCTTCTGCCAGTCAGCATCATTGACATTTACAGAGACCTTTAATTTTGTGGGAGCATTCCCCATAACTTTGTCCATGTGCTGATTAATTGAATCAACCTTGTTACTGATTTTGAGAACAGCTTCACCCAGTTTCCCTTCCTCACGATTAGTCTGACGGATTGCAGACTCTAAAGTGAGTTTGGTATTGATAACAGCGGTTGTCGCTTTGTCAATGGCAGAACTTAACTGTTTCAATTCTAAAAGTCGATTGGCTATATCATGTTCGACTTGCTGAGTTTCAACCTCCAGTTCGATGTCGTTTACAATATCATCGAAGTCTGGCTTTTCTTCTCTGTTTTTGCTTCTCTTGATCATAGTTGAGTTTATTTATCTACGGAAACGGTAACGTGGTTTAGGTTTGCACATAGAATGAGCCATCTGTGCGCAACGGTGGGCAAACTTCCAGTCATCTTCATCATCCTTCTTGCCCCAACCAGAAGAAGGAGCAGAACCACCACCGCCACATGACTCAGACATGGAAGTGGCTGCGTCAATATACCCTGCAAACAACAGCATCGCTACATGAGCGACATTCTCTGTAGTCGCTATATCATTGTCCTCTGGAATCTGAACCTCATTAGTAAAGACATCTTTGACAGAGTTCGGAATCCACACCTTCTTGACTCCATCGCCAATGTTGATTTGGAATGCTGTTTTTGAAGGTTGAACTTGTGCCTTTGGTTGTGATGCAGTTGGAGTTTGAACGATAGGACGAACTGGACGAGGCGTTGAAGCAACGGATAGAGAAACAGGCTTTGTCTTGACTTGTGTAGGTTGTGGGTGCAGTTTCTTCCATGTGTCTTCAATCTTTGATGCCATAAACTTTCTGCCAATCTCAGAAGCCTTGAACACGGAAGCATTCTTGCCGACAGTATAGCCGACAAGTTTCCGCTGCCTGTCGTAACGAGGTTTAACCTCATAACCTTTCATACGCAACAGATTGAAATATCTGTCAATGTTGAACTGCTGCATATCTTTGAGGATATGTTCGCAATCCTCCGCAAGTTCAGCCTTACGCATGTTCCGAATCTCCTGCGGTTGTTCCCATCCATGGCGCATATTGATGATTTCCGCAACCTTCATTGCCCGAAGATGAATATCGTGTACTCATTGGTCTTACCCTCCATATCCACACGACAACAATCAATGTGAAGGTGCAGCGTTCCAGACTTAGAATCAGAGTGCAGTCCGCCCACATTCATAGAATTGGTGAAGTTGGTCTTTATTTCATTGGAGAAACCGTAGGGTGTAAGTCCAACAGAATCCAAGACTTCCAAGGCTTCGTCTTGGAGGTTTGCCCAATCTTCCATAGTGAAGTTGGCAGATTCCTCCTTTGATGGGGAAAGTACAAAAGTGGTCATGAACCTTTCCAACTTTCTGCCAACCGTCCTTTCCGCTTGATGATACTGGCAATGATGTTTCATCATGTACCAGATGGCGGTAGGGTCAAGACCATCTGGCATATTGTTCACCTTGACCGTTTTTGCATTCTCCTTTTCCAATGCGTACCTTACGGAATTGCCTCCGTATGATACGACCTTTGCGAGCATAATCATAATTGTTCCTTTGATTTTACCAAGAATTTATATAAAAGTTGTTATAATATATATAAATATTCGTCTTTGATACTTCCTGCCATTATCTTTGCCGATTAAAATGTTAGTGCAAAGCAATAATGAAGTAATAGAAATGTAAAAAGTAAACAACATGGAACGCAAAGAACAGACCGGGCATATCTGTAGATGGATGGCTTTAGGCATCATGACTGCCATCGTCATCGTAGGATGTACCATTGTAATCGGCCTATTTGAATGGCGCGACAGAAAGGAGATTGAGTGTAGAAATGCAGAACTGCATCAGTGGCGAAAGAATGTGCATGACTTAAACTTGCACATAACGGAATTGTCACTGCTTGGTGAAATGGTTGCGGATTGGGACTCAACAGATGTAAATGAGTATCATTCGCTTCGATTGGAAGTGGACAGTATGCTTGAAGGCATCGCAGATATTTGTCCGAAAGAAGATTCTGATACGATCTGCCGTCTTCTTGCAGAAAAGGAACAGCTCCTTCTGGATATAAAGGATGCCATGCAGGATCTGAATGCCACTCAAGAAAAGCTGACCGCAGAAGTTCCGAGAATTGTAGAGCAGAATAAGACTGAAAGCAAAAGACTTTCAGCTATGCCACAGCAGGCAAAGCCAAAGAAGCGAGGTTTCTTCAGCAGATTGTTCGGCAAAAAAGAAAATGCAGTAACAACAGCCAACCGTTTAACCCAAACTGAAAAGATGCTCGCCAACCTAAACCAAACGGTTGTTGCTAAACATCACCAGCAAAGCCGTAAGGTAGTGGAGATATTGGATAGTCTGGGAAACAGAAATGAAAGTATCAATAAGCAGTTGAAAAGAGTAATTAGCATAGCTGATGAGAATGTGGATAAAGGCATAAAAGTTCGTGAGCGACAAATCGCAGACTTGGAAGGCAATTATACCTATTATTATATAGGGATGATAGGATTGTTGATATTGGTGTTTTTCGTATTATTCCTATTGGTGTGGCGATTCGCATTCAAGACACGTAAGAGCAAGGAAGAAACAAGAAAGGTGATGCTGACAGTAACACATGAGATGCGCAGTCCTTTATCTGCCATCAAGGATTATGCTCGCAAGATTAGCGGACTTGAAGATGCTACAGATGAAAGCAAACGATATGCCGACTTGATTGTTGACACATCGAAAGGCTTGACTTCTATGATAGACAGTTTCCTGGTTTACTCCAAATTAGCGAATGGAAAGGCGACCGTCAAGGAACGCCCTTTCCGTATGATGGACATTGCCGAGCAATTAAAAATGGAGTATGAGCCCTTTGCTGCGAAGAAACAACTGGAATTGAGCGTCAGCAATAAGGCAGATGGTGTTGTCAATGGAGACAAGGAAAAGGTGCTTACAATAGGACGCAATCTGCTTTCCAATGCCATCAAATATACGGGAAAGGGTGAGATAGTATTGTCCACAACCTATAAGAATGGTGTATTCATGCTAATGGTTAAGGATACAGGAACAGGATTGGACGACAAGCAACAAAAACAAATCTTTAAGGAATTTGCAAGATTGGGAAATGCGGTCACCCAACCGGGATTTGGCTTGGGACTTTCCATTGTCAAGAACCTCGTTTCACTGATGAAAGGAAAAATCGATGTGTCCAGTCACCAAGGGCTGGGAAGTATATTTACCATTAGTCTTCCTATGGCTACAGCCGAAAAGCAGAATGTGGAACCAACTCAGTATAGAACGAAACGACAAGATTCGTTTACTGTCATTGCCATTGATGATAGCCATGTGCAACTGAGTACCATCCGTGAGGCGTTTGCATCAAACGGCATTGTATGTGACACTTGTAATAATGCCACGGATTTATTGGATATGATGCGCAAAAAATCTTATGATCTGCTGATAACGGATTTGAAGATGGCTGAAGTGAATGGTATCGAGATTCTTGAAATGATGCGTATGGTGAACGTGCGTAACTCCAAGACCATTCCTGTTGTCGTTATGACAGCAGCACCAAATGTGAGTGAGCAAGAACTGCTTGATGCAGGATTTGTCGCTTGCCTGTTCAAGCCGATGTCTGACAAGGATTTGATAAACACTGCAAGAAAGTGTGTGAACGGTAAAATAGCAGAAAAACAAATAGACTTTTCTATGTTGCTGACCTACGGCAATGAAAAAGAGACTTTGGAGAATTTCGTAAAGGAAATGACTGATACATTGGGTAGTATCCGTAATGCAGCCCAAGAGGAGAACCGCAAGAAAATGTCCGATGCCATTCACCACGCAAGAAGCTCGTGGATGATGGTACAATCTGACGAGTCTTTGAACCATCTTTTTGACCTGATTGAAGATTCTACATCATCAGACGACGTTATCAACCAAGCGGTTGAGGATGTTTTCGCACATGGTGAGGCAATCATCAAAGCCGCACAAAAGAAAATTGAGGAGGTAACAGTATGAAGAAAGTAATAATCATTGAAGACAGTCCGACATTTTGCAATATGTTGGGCAAGAAGTTGGAGGCGAAGGGATGGAAAACAATCTTATGCTACAATTACAGAGATGGTCTGAAAGCTGTTAAGGAATCCTCAGAATGGAATGTTGTCATTTCGGATATGCGCTTGGGGAATGATAACGGCATCGACCTGTTGGAATGGATGCGTAGTAACGGCTACCAGAATCCATTTATTATCATGACATCTTACGATGAAAGCATGAGTGCCGTGAAGACTATGAAATTGGGAGCGGAAGACTATATACCGAAGAAATTGTTGCTTGATGTAGTTTATGAACGTTTGGAAGAAATCATAGACAAGCAGAAACGACTCGTAGAGTTGAATAACAAGATTGTTTACCGCAAAAGTGAGAAGTTTCGCCGTATATACAAAATGGCAGAATTGTTTGCCAAAAGCGACATGGCTGTTATGATATTGGGCGACAACGGAACTGGCAAAGAACATATAGCGGAAAAGATACATCTGCAAAGCAAAAGAGCCGACAAGCCTTTTGAAGTAGTAGATTGCGGTACGCTTTCTGCGGAACTTGCCGTTTCCGCTCTCTTCGGGCATGAGAAAGGGGCATTCACAAGTGCGGAGGCAGCAAGAAAAGGTTACTTTGAATTGGCTGCTGGAGGTACGCTGTTCTTGGACGAGATAGGCAACCTGCCGAAAGATGTACAGGCGATGATGCTGCGTGTGTTGCAATCCAAGAGCTACCGACCATTGGGAGCTATAAAAGACAAAGTGGCTGATGTGCGCATTATTGCCGCCACCAACGAAAACCTGCAAGAGGCAGTTCGGGAAGGACGATTCAGAAGCGACCTGTATTATCGACTTCACGAAGCGGTTATTGAGATTCCACGGTTGCGGGATTGCAAGGAAGATATTATGCCATTAGCTAACTTCTTCCTGAAACTATATGATAGGCATACGGACAAAGAAATAAAATGTATCAGTAAGGAAGCGCAAAGGGCACTTGTAAGCCATACATGGCCAGGTAATGTGCGTGAGTTGAAATCATGTATCATGCGAGCTATGCTGTTATGCGAGAATGAGATAATAGATGTCGAGGACTTGCAGTTGTCACAATCGGCATTGACAGAAGAGGCTTTGGACTTTGATGAACAAGAACGCAAGATCAATCGAGAGCGTATCTTGTGGGCTTTGAAGCAATGTAATGGCATCAAGCGTGATGCGGCAAAAATGTTGGAAATGAGCCATACTACATTCTATGCCCGCATGAAAGAGTATGGTATTCCAACTAACAAGTTGTAATGGTATAAGAACCGTGTAAGGAAGATTGGACAAGTGTCCGGTTTTCCTTACACTATTTCTGCTTGCAATTCCCTTGTGAAAATCTTATTCTCTTGATAAAGTTACTGATTATCAGACAATATCGTCATTCTATTGTTTAGATTGTCTTGGAATGGCATAGGTATTGGACTAATAAATGGTGTGCGCACGAATACATCAAACTAGTACAAACCCATAAAAGAGACAGCAACATGGAATACAACATATTGTTAGAGACTGATTTTTTTCAACTTGCTGAATGCAGGTCATAAGAACAAAAGTGGTAACGCTTTAGAGAACTCATATCGTGAGTTTATCAAGGTTGTAGTTGATTTATGCAGCACTAACGTGAAGCAAGCAGTCTTTGCACTGTCATACGCAGAGACCGAGCTTGACTTTCATCTGTCAATGCCCCATATAAAGGATTGTTTGGGAACCATAGGCTTGTATGTGCGCAAAGCAATTGCATTTGTCCGAAGGATGCAAGAGCATGTGGCAGCAACATATCATCTTCATGTGCCCACATCCACTTCAGAAGGTTCCCCGCCAGTATCATCAGAATCAAAGCCATTTGTGAAATGGACTGGCAATGTCGTTGATCTTGTAGAAATGGTATATGGCATCTGCGTCATGGGAAGCGTGAACGATGGCAATGTGAAGTTCAAGGACTTGGCGCAAGCCATGTACCAGTTCTTCGGCATCAAAGCCAAGGACTGCTATCGTTTCTACACCGACATCAGAAGACGCAAGAACTATAGTCGCACCTATTTTCTGGACAAGATGCAGGAGAAGTTGAATGAGAAAATGCGGAGGGATGATGAATTGGAGAGAATGAGGAGATGAAAATGCAAAGCACCATTGGCTATGAAATGTGTAACCAATGGTGCTTTGTGAATCGTTATAGAATTTTCGTTTCAAAGAAATTCTTTATCTTGTATATACCTATATCATGCTTATAGCGTCCGAACAGAAGTTGCGGATTGACATTGTGTTTGTCTGCTTCTGTCTGAATATATGGTGCTATTTTATAAGGTACAACATCACGAGTCCTTGCCATGAACTTTTTCCAGTCCGCATTTGGTAGGGTCGCATTTAAAGCAAACTCGTCAGCCTCAGACTCCTCGATGTTCTTCTTGTCCTCCATGAGATTAATCATTGCCTTACCATTTTGGGTAAGGTGCTTGAATACATGACCGACCTCATGTAAAGTGGTGAAAGCAAAATTGTCAATGGAAGCTATTCTCTCAGTGATGACAATCGTCGGTGTATCTCCTATCCAAAAGGACATTCCATCAACAGGAACTTGCCCAACCTTATTGACTACAAGAAAACGAATGCCATACTTGTTAAGAACCTCTTGGGTTTTGTTCACCGTATTCTTGTTTTCTTTAAATACATTGTTCAGCTCTCTTGCCAGCATCTCTGTATCTGCCCCCTTGTCAAATGTGCATAAAGTTGAATCATCATTTTTAGAGAGATGATAGCAATAATATTTCCAAGACAGAATGTCTACGGGATTGGTTTTCACCTTTTCTGACTTACGGTAATAAGAAAGTTCCATTTCTTCTGCCTTCAAACCAAAGAAATCATCCAAGTTATCCACGGAAAAGACCTCGAAGATGCGTTTTACATCCTCGATGATATTTCCTCTAACGATACCGACTTTTCTGAAAAAGGGAATTGATACTTGGTCTTTGAGTACATTCCAAATCTCAAGCATTTTAGTCTGCAACACAACCCTTTCGCTCTGTTTGGCGCAATCCAATTCGTATTGCGTCTGGATGTTCATGAGATATGTCGCAGAAATGCCGAGAGCGTTTTCCAACAACAATGCCATTTCAGGTGTCAGAGAACGTTTACCTTTTATGACATCATTCAGAATGGATTTCTGTATGCCAGTGAGTTCGGACAATTCGCTCTGCTTCATATTACGAGCAGACAATTCGTCCTTAATCACCTCGCCCACATGAGTTGCCTCAAATGGGACTGCCTGATTGAAACTAAACTTAGTCATAATGATGTGATATTTCAATTAATTCTATTTCGGTAATGATAATACTGCCATCGGCAGGAGAGCTTTGGAAAATCAATCGCCAGACATCATTGCATCTTACGGATTCTTGATCTTTTCTGTCTCCGTGCAATCTTTCGTAGCGCAAGCCATGATCACGCATAATGTCTTCAATTCTTGTTGCAGCTCTCATTTTGTTGACAGCCTTAACATAACCCTTGATTGCGGCTATAGGAAGTCTTTTATACTTCTTGTCAGATGTCTTTCCATTTTCGAACAGTTCCAACAAAGCCTCGTCTTCACTTGTTATGTTCATATATTATTCAGCCATGTTATTTTTATTTGTGTGCAAAATTACGATAAATATTTTGATTATCAAAATTGATAACTAATTATTAGCTATATTATAATCATTTTTAACTATAATTCTTGGCTCTCGCGGAAAAAAGCAATAATATTCAACTGTGAAAAGCGCATTTATGCCTTCTGTATCAAGTGCTTTAAGTTCTCATCGTTGGCGATACGCCCCAGCTCATCCTTGACTATCTGCTTGACATCTTCCTTGATTTGGTTGTAGTTGTCCTGTATGGTCTGCTTCATGCAGTCGTTGCCATCGGCATCCTTGAAGTCGTTGATGATAGGGATTGGCTGATAATTGCTTTCCTCTCGCTTCACCTTATCGGTGTCAACCACAATCTCGGCATGGAATATCTTTTGCTCTATTCGTTCGGTGAAGTTGTCGGAAACGGAGCCGACAAACAGACCTTGGGTGAGACCGCTAATCTTGCTTGGCGGGATGAGACTGTCCATCTGGGTATTGATGGATGTAGAGACATCCTGACGGTTGATGGAAATGGACTGACGCTTTTGGAGCACTTTTCCAAAGCGCTCGGATAAAGTCTTGGCGGTTTCGCCAACGACTTGTCCGCTGAAGATATTACCAACGGTATTGATAACCACCTTAGCCTCCTTGTCTCCATAATCACGGACCAACTGCGAGAAGTCCTGGAAGCCCAAGCAGACGGCAACCTTGTTGCTTCTTGCCGTAGCAATCAGATTATCCAAGCCTTTGAAATAGATGGTCGGCAACTCGTCAATGATAACGGATGATTTGAGTTGTCCCTTCTTGTTGATGAGTTTCACTATGCGGCTGTTGTACAAGCCAAGTGCAGCACCATAAATGTTCTGACGGTCGGGATTGTTGCCGACACATAGAATCTTCGGTTCTTCGGGATTGTTGATGTCAAGTGTAAACTCGCTTGCGGACATCACCCAGTAGAGTTGTGGTGAGATCATTCGTGACAACGGAATCTTTGCGCTTGCAATCTGACCCGCCAACTGCTCCATCGCCCCACCTTGCCAGGCATCCATGAACGGAGATAAATAATTTTCAAGTTCGGGATAGCTCGTCAGTATCGGAAAGACATCTTCGTATCTGCGGTTGAGCAGTTCGATGGCATGAGGAAAGGTGCAATACTTTCCGTCCTTGTAGATTCTTAGGTACCAGATGATGGCAGCAAACAGAATAATCGGACTCTCCACGAAGAAGTCGCCCTGCTTCTGTACCCACGTCTTGTTGAGATTGAGCATGATGGTGTATGCACTCTCATAAGCATCGGAAATGTCACTCATAAAATCTGGGTGAATAGGATTGCAGCGATGACTTCTGCGAGGATCGTCAAAGTTGATGACATAGAACTGGGGCTTGACCTTATATCCATTCTGATGGTTCATCATGTGGTTGTAGGCAATCGTCGAAAGGTCGGAAAACTTGAAATCATAGATATACATTGAATACCCCTTCTCTATCTGCTGTTTGATGTAGTTGTTCACGACAGCAAAGGACTTACCGCTACCCGGTGTACCTAACACGATGGTCGCTCGGAACGGATTGACCACGTTGATCCATCCTCTCTGCCATTTCTTCTTGTAATAGAATCGTGTTGGCAGATTGACGGAATACTCGTTCTCCATGAGTTTAGTCTCCTGCATGAAACTCTCGTTCTCATTATTGAACACATCCTCCATGAGGTTGTGTTTCAAGAGTCTGCTCATCCAAAGTCCTCCCATCAACAGGCAGATATAACCCGCTGTCATTGTAAATATGTACAGCGTGGCATTGCCCAAATAAGATATAGGCAACAATAATATCCACCAGTTGAGGAAGAACAAGAAGAAGCCAACTGCAAGAACCGTCCAAATCCTGTTCCAACTCATCTTTTCCGCTTTCACGCCCTTGGTTCCCAGACATGAGAGTGCCAGGAGCAGAAGCGAAAACACCTTGGTATAGAGAATGGAATGAAACACCCCACCTGTACGGTTGAAGTTGATCAGGATTCTGTCAACCACCCCGATTGTCACTCCCCAAATGTGCATTGCCTCGTAGCAATACCAATATACATTCATAATTGCGAGTATGATACTCACAGCACGGAGAAAATCCATAATTTTCCCCAATGCTCTCAAATCATCTTCTTGTGCCATTGCTTTCTGTTTTAAAGTTTTACAATTTGTTTGAATAAAAAACTCACGCTCAGCAATCCGAAAGTAAACTTTCATTGCATCCGCTTAATCGTTTTTTCTGATTGAAGAATGGCTTTCTCCATTGTATAAGAAAGCCAACCCTGATGATACGGTTAAAGGCTTCGTCCTTTACGTTTCTTCTTCTTTCTACGCAACTCTCTGTCAAATGCAGCCTCTTGCGCCTCATTTGAAGAACCACCTCCTGCCATAAGTCCAAAACCACTGCCGTACTCATCGAACAAGCCAGAACCATGATATTCCTGTTCCGGCATTGTGCCATCTTCCTTCGGGATGGTAAGCGGTATCGGTTGCTCATTCTCGTAAGGCAAGGTGAAGTGCTCCTGTAGGGCATTGGCAGAAAGATTCGTTCCAAGTCTTGAACCATTGAACACGCTTTGTGTGCGGTGGTCAATGAATGTTGCTCCGTAGATACGGCCGTCAGCTGTATGGCGGAAAACAACATCAATGCCCTTTGCTTTCAGCAACTCAACGAACTTATCCTTATGGTACGTCTGCTTCAAGACAGCTTCCACACTATGACGGGTCATCTCGGAGAGTTTCTTTTCCTCCTTGAACTTCTTGGCAGAATAAGCGAACCGCTTTTCTATCGCCTCCGCACCGACAGACCTGTCAATCTTGGAAGCCTTGAAAGGATTTCCAACTTTGTTGCCCTGTCCGTCCGTGGCAAAATAGACAAAACCTTGATACTCACGACCGCCAACCTCGCCTCTGACTTCCTCCAAGGATATATTATATAAGGAGAGAAGTGCACGGTATTCGCCTAAGGACTGGAACCTGTAGGTGGCGCAGAGAGATTTTACGGTGTTGGCAACCTGCTTCTTCACATTGCCTTGGCTTGCATCCACCTTACGAAGTGGATTGTCGAATCGATGTTGCTTGCGGTCTGCCTTGTTGAGATTGTACTTCATCTCCAAGTCACGAGTGATAGCCTCGCTCTTATGGTAGTTGTATCGGCTATCCAAGCACTTGCCGTTTTCATCCACTCGGATGGTCACGATGTGCATGTGATGACGGTCGATGTCCTCATGCTTGTAAACCATGTATGGCTGGTTGCCATATCCCATGCGTTCCAAGTATTCCCGTGCGATGTTCTCCATCTCCATATCCGTCAGCACATCATCGGGATGCGGATTCAAGGATATATGCACGACAGGCTTTTCCGTTCTGATATGCGGAGAAAGGTATCGCTGGAAATCACGCAAGGCATTGGCGATGCTCGTCTTTCCCGAACAATCATCGAAGATCTTGTTCGTTGCCAAGAGCTTTCCCTCTTCCTTGTTAATCTTCTCACCATTGTATGCCAATGCGCCATACAATGAACTTCCGAAACTTATCTTTGCGACCATCTTTCCTCAAACTTACGGGTTAGTTCAACAATCTCACGGGTAAGAGAGACCAGTTCCCTGGTGCAGTTCTCCAGCTTATAGAGCAAAGCCATCGCCTTTTTCTCGGAGAAATGACAACGGAGTTCCTTGACAACCTGGTTGTAGTTGTTGCCTATCATTCGGTACTGCGAGTGAAAAGAGGAAAGTTTGGCGTAGTATTCCACCAATGTCTTGTCCTCACGCAGCACCTTGAACGGCTCGCCGAAGATGCGTGCCTTGGCAAAGACAGCCTTTGCCTTCACATCAGTCTGCTCATACATGACGAGGAATTTCATCCACTCGTCATCGTCGAACCGAAGCATCACATGGTGCGACTTCGGGTTCAGCTTGGGGATTCGTCCCCCTCGTTTTTTTTCTGTGTTCATATTAAAATGGATTAAGTGGTACATGCGGCAATAATGGAATTGCACAAACTATCGTCAGATTGGAACATGGGGAGCCCGACTTCGGAGAGGCTACCAACCCCGCAGGGCAAGGTCTTTGAGGTACCCTCGAACATCGGCTGCGCTCGGAAGAATGAAAAGGAACTTTTCTTCTTCTCTCGCTGGCACGATGTTACGGGGAGTAACTCCAAAGGTTTTGGGTAACTCAAAACATACCTTGCTATGTCTTTGAGGACATAAAAATCCGCTTAGGGTGGATTGAAGTTAGCCTTCGTAAGAAGCTGTCCCATTCCGAATGGAAGCTGTTCGGGAAATCCTGTCCTTTGCGGAGCATCAAGCCTTGTTCTTGTCGGAACGATATGGATGCGCTATCCATTGCTTTGCCTTTCGGGTGCAAAATTACGGCTAAAAAAGCGCCCTTGGAACAGATGCACCCCAGACAACCACTGCAACTATCGGCAACATGCTGCCACAGGATTTGAAAACCATTGTTTTTCGGAAAAAGCGTTGTTACTTTGCAGCCGTAAACATTGAACTAATGATTTGAAAATATGGTGAAACAAGCATTTGTAGCAATGAATAAATCTGTCATTATTGCAGTATCGCCTTGCATCAATGATGCGCTACTGACGTACAGACTTACTGATTCACTGTCGTACTGTCGTATGGAAATGATGAAGCACTGCAATGGTTCAAGGTCTCCATAATGGAGCAATGACTTATAAACATGGACACTTATGTGTTCATATCATTAAATTGGCAGAAAATCATGGAAGTGAGTTATCAACAAATTAAAAAGTTAAAGATATGAGTAAAACAAGATTTGTAGCTTTTGCAACACAGAAAGGTGGAATCGGAAAATCCACCATCACGGCTCTTGTAGCCAACTACATTCACAATGTTAAAGGTTTCAATGTAGCAGTCATTGACTGTGACGAACCACAGCACAACATCGCAGACTTACGTGATGAGGAAATGGAACTCATCAAAGACAGTGCTTATTTCAAGGCACAAGCTTGTGAGCACTTCAAGAAGTTGGGCAAGAAATCCTACTGCGTCATGAGAAGCAATGCGCTCAATGCGCTTGATGACGCAGAGAGGGTGTTGGAAGATTCGGAGGTTGATCTGGACTTTATTTTCTTTGACATGCCAGGGACAATCAAAAGCGAAGGTGTCTTGAAAACATTGTCTCAGATGGATTACATCTTTGTTCCTATCAGCGCAGACCGTTTTGTGATTGAAAGTGCATTGGGCTTTGTCCAACTATTCAATGATAACCTAATGACTCCCGGTTTGGCAGTCACCAAGGAACTTGCCTTTTTCTGGACGATGGTTGACAAACGTGAACGAACGAATTTGTATGAAGTGTATGAAGGAATGTTCAAGTCCCTCAGCTATTCTGTACTCAACACACGGCTTCCTGACAGCAAGCGTTTCAGAAGAGAACTGTCGGAGAATCGAAAGGCAGTGTTCCGCTCCACCATCTTTCCATCAGACCCAAACCTGTTGCGAGGGAGTGGCATCAAGGAGTTGTCCGACGAGATTTGTGAAATCATAAAGACATGAGCCTATGGTAAGCAGAAAAATCAACACTGACGCAATAGATGAAAATCTGCTCATTGCCTCTATTGGCAAGAGCAAGATTGGCACGACAACGGCATCCATTCTTGACGGAGCTTCCCAAAACCCAGTGAAGGATACCGAAGAGAAAGAAGAGGGTGAAAAGAAAAATCCACGTTCACAGATGGATAAGCCTGCAGCCCCACGCAAGCCATCCAAGGTTTCTTCTGAAAGTTATGATGCTGCATTTCTCAAACGAAACGAGATAAAGACTCGTCAATGCGTTTATATCAGTCGTGAGATACACAAGAGAATTTCGAGGATTGTCAGTGTGCTCGCAAAGCATGAGTTGACAGTCGGTGGTTATATCGACCTTATTCTTGAGAGACATCTTGAAGAGAACCAGGAAGAAATCAACGGCTTGCTGAGAAAAGAGATAGATGACTGGAATGTATGACAAATAAAAAGGAATAAGCATGACAATGGAAAGTATATTCATGATAGTTTTGGTTGCATTCAATGTCTGGACTATCTATTTTTACAACAAGTTGCTCCTTGAAGTTGCGAACAATAAGGAAGAAGAGGAAAAGCCACCCATCGACCCGATGGCACTTGTAGGCAAAAGCCTTTTCAAAGTGTCCCAACTGCGAAAGAAAGAAGAAACGGTACAGAAGCAAACTGAGTCAGAGCCTGTGTCTGAGAATGACGTGACATTCGAGGATCCACCAAAGAACACGGCAAGGATTCCTGATGAACTACTGGATGATGTGTTTACAAATGTCCGCATAGAAGATGTCGGTGTGAAGTATTCAGACGATGAGGACGATGCCGATGTACCGCAAGCAAAAGGAACAAGTTTTGAGGACATAGATACAGCCGTGAAGACGGTCAAGGCTTCAAAAGCTACGGACAAGGAGAAACGACATGCAGGAAAGGTCTTCCACGAGATGGATGGTAACCAATTCTATGAGAAATTCATGGAGAACAGCAAGGAGTGCAAGAAAAACATTCATGAATTTGTCACCTTCTACCTGCAAACTCACAAGATAGAAGAAATATCCAAGTCAAAGAAGGTGTTTAAAGTGCCAGACAGCATAGAGGACTTCAATATCCTCGATTTTGTATAACAATAAAATTTAGAGAACAATGGAAAGAAACAGAAAAAGAAAGAATGGTGCGACAAAGGAATACATCAGTATTCAGTCCACAGTGAATGTAACCGTGTCGTCCCAAGCAGAAAAAAGAGTTGGGTATATAGACAAGTTTATGACCAAAGCCGACTTTACTGCAAGAAATGGTAAACAGGTATGCATCAAAGAAGAGACACATGAGCGCATTATGAAGTTTGTGAGTGTGGTTGGTAAAGGACAGGCTACTGTAGCAAGTTTCATAGACAACATCATCAACGAGCATTTTGCTATCCATGCTGCCGAAATCAAGGCTGCATTTGATGAGGGACTCAAGGCATATCGCCTCTAACAATAATTTTAAAGTACACCAATGAAAAAGAAAGACTACGGCTAAAATCTCAGCTCGCCACTGAATCCACAAGTCGGCATTATGCCGCATGAGTAAACAAAAGTATCAACCGCCAGACGGGACAATCCAATCCCAAAGGCACAGACAAAAAAGATTTATGAACAAGAAAAACAGAATCATTCTTCTCGCTGCGATGCTTGTCGCAGCCGTATCACAGACATTCGCGCAAGGCAACGGACTTGCAGGTATCAATGAAGCAACAAGCATGGTGACCTCCTACTTCGACCCGGGCACGAAGCTCATCTACGCCATCGGTGCCGTGGTAGGTCTCATCGGAGGCATCAAGGTGTATGGCAAGTTCTCATCTGGCGACCCCGACACGAGCAAGACTGCCGCAAGCTGGTTCGGAGCCTGCATCTTCCTCATCGTGAGCGCAACCATCCTCCGCTCGTTCTTCCTATAATATAATAAGGTATAAGACTTATGGCTGACTACCCAATCAACAAGGGCATCGGTCATTCGGTTGAGTTCAAGGGACTGAAGGCACAGTACCTCTTCATCTTCGCAGGTGGACTGCTTGCCGTCTTCTTCCTTGTGGTAGTCCTCTATATGGCAGGTGCGGACCAACTGGTCTGCATCGGCTTGGGTCTCACGCTCGGATCATTGCTTGTATGGGGAACATTCCATCTGAACAACAAGTACGGAGAGCATGGACTGATGAAGCTCCTTGCCGCCAAGAGCCATCCACGCTATATCCTCAACCGAAGGAAAACAAACCGAATGTTCAAACATAAAAAGAAAGAAGAATGAGAAATATCAGAAAATCAAGCACCCTTGAGAGCAAGTTTCCGCTGCTTGCCGTGGAGCAAGGCTGCATCATCTCCAAGGATGGCGACATCACGGTCGCCTACGAGGTGACACTCCCCGAAATCTTCACGGTAACATCGCAGGAGTATGAGTCGGTACATGCCGCATGGTGCAAGGCTATCAAGGTGCTGCCCGACTACAGCATTGTCCACAAGCAGGACTGGTTCGTGAAAGATAACTATGCGCCGGACTTGCAGAATAGCGATATGAGCTTTCTGTCAAGAAGCTATGAGCGACACTTCAATGAGCGTCCTTACCTGCATCACCAGTGTTACCTGTTCCTTACCAAGACCTCCAAGGAGCGCATGGCACACCAGAGCAATTTTTCCACCTTGTGCCGTGGGCATATCATCCCCAAGGAAATCAAGGACAAGGAAACGGTCGCAAGATTCCTCGATGCCGTGGAGCAGTTCGCCAGAATCATCAACGACTCCGGCTATATCTCCTTACGCAGACTGACGGATGATGAAATCACAGGCACGGAACGAACAACCGGACTTGTAGGCAAGTACCTCTCGCTCTCCACGGAGAACGTGCAATGTCTGGAGGATATGGAATTGTCTGCAAGTGGTATGCGTATCGGAAACAAACACCTATGCCTTCATACCTTATCGCAGACGGAAGACCTGCCTACGGAAGTATCTACGGACAACCGCTTTGAGCGATTGTCCACTGACCGAAGTGACTGCCGTCTGTCCTTTGCCGCTCCAGTTGGCTTGCTATTGTCCTGCAACCATATCTATAACCAGTATGTATTCATAGACAACAGTGACGAGACCTTGCAGAAGTTCGAGAAGACCGCCCGTAACATGCACTCGCTGTCAAGGTACAGCCGACAGAACGCCATCAACAAGGAATGGATTGACGAGTATTTGAACGAGGCTCACTCACAAGGCTTGCAGTCTGTCCGTGCCCATTTCAATGTTATGGCATGGGGCGAGGATATGGAAGAGTTGAAGCATCTTCGCAACGACGTAGGCAGTCAGTTGGCAAGCATGGAATGTGTGCCACGCCACAATACGGTGGATTGTCCGACACTTTTCTGGGCGGCAATACCCGGCAACGAGGGTGATTTTCCGTCAGAGGAGAGTTTCCATACCTTCATCGAACAGGCAACCTGCCTCTTCACGGAGGAAACCAACTATATGGATTCTCCCTCGCCGTTCGGAATCAAGATGGCAGACCGCATCAGTGGCAAGCCGCTGCACATTGACATCTCTGACTTGCCGATGAGAAAAGGCGTGACAACCAACCGCAACAAGTTCGTGCTCGGACCATCGGGAAGCGGGAAGTCCTTCTTCATGAACCACCTCGTCAGACAGTATTACGAGCAAGGTACGCATGTGGTCTTGGTCGATACGGGAAACTCCTACCAGGGACTCTGCGAGATGATCAACAGAAAGACAGGCGGAAAGGACGGTATCTACTATACCTATACGGATGAGAGTCCCATCTCATTCAATCCCTTTTTCACCGAGGATAAGGTCTTTGATATCGAGAAGCGAGAGAGCATCAAGACATTGCTCCTGACGCTTTGGAAGAAGGACAACGAGCCTGCCACACGAGCGGAAGAGGTCGCCTTGTCAAATGCCGTGTCGCTCTACCTCGGTAAACTGAAAGAGGAAAGCGACATCGTTCCATGCTTCAATACCTTCTATGAGTTTGTGGGAACGGAATACCGCAAGGTGCTGGAAGAAAAGAAAGTCCGTGAGAAAGATTTTGATATAGACGGATTTCTCAACGTGCTGGAACCTTACTACAAGGGTGGCGAATATGACTATCTGCTTAACTCCGACAAGGAGCTTGACCTGCTGCACAAGCGGTTCATCGTTTTCGAGATTGACGCCATCAAGGATCATCCAATTTTGTTCCCAGTCACGACTATCATCATCATGGAGCTGTTCATCAACAAGATGCGCCGCCTGAAAGGCATCCGCAAGATGATAGTGATAGAAGAAGCATGGAAAGCGATAGCTTCGGCAAACATGGCTTCCTATATCAAGTATCTCTATAAGACGGTCAGAAAATTCTTCGGTGAGGCGGTCGTGGTGACACAGGAAGTCGAGGACATCATATCCTCCGCTATCGTGAAGGACAGTATCATCAACAACTCAGACTGCAAGATACTCCTTGACCAGAGGAAGTTCATGAATAAGTTCGAGCAGATACAGTCATTGCTCGGATTGACGGAAAAGGAGAAGTCGCAGATTCTCTCCATCAACCAGTCCAACGACCCGTCACGTCTATACAAGGAAGTATGGATAGGACTCGGAGGAACACAGTCGGCAGTATATGCCACAGAGGTGTCCACCCAAGAATATCTCGCCTATACGACTGAGGAAAGTGAGAAACTGGAGGTAAGGGCATTGGCGGAGAAACTTGGTGGCGACATGGAAGCTGCCATCCGACAGCTTGCAGAGGACAAACAAGAGAACAAGTAAATTCATTATCCACTTAATCCAAAAGTAAAATGAGAACAAAAGTAATCATGACTATCTGTCTGTTCCTGCTGATGGTGGGAAAGGCAAGCGCACAGTGGTCTGTCATAGATCCTACCAACATTGCGCAGAGTATCATCAATTCGTCCAACAACATCGTCCACACGTCTTCGACGGCTCAGAACATGATCAACAACTTCAAGGAGACCGTGAAGATTTACGAGCAGGGCAAGAAGTATTACGATGCGCTGAAGTCGGTGAACAACCTCGTCAAGGATGCCCGCAAGGTGCAGCAGACTATCCTCATGGTGGGCGACATCACGGACATCTATATCAACAACTATCAGAAGATGATGCACGATGACAATTTCTCCGTGGAGGAACTCTCCGCCATCGGTTTCGGCTACACCAAACTGCTGGAGGAAAGCAACGATGTGCTGACTGAGTTGAAGAACGTGGTGAACATCACGACCCTTTCCATGACGGATAAGGAGCGAATGGACGTGGTGGAACGCTGCTACTCGAAGATGAAGCGTTACCGCAATCTCGTGAGCTACTACACCAACAAGAACATTTCCGTGAGTTATCTGCGTGCCAAGAAGAAAAACGACCTCGACCGCATCATGGGACTCTACGGCAAGTCAAACGAGAAATACTGGTAGCCTATGGATTTCGAGAATCTTCACCAGATACTGCGTTCCCTGTATGACGAGATGATGCCGCTGTGTTCCGACATGACGGACATTGCCAAGGGACTTGCAGGACTTGGGGCGCTGTTCTATGTCGCCCTGAGGGTTTGGCAGTCACTGTCAAGGGCAGAGCCGATAGATGTATTTCCGTTGCTCCGTCCGTTTGCCATCGGACTTGCCATCATGTTCTTCCCGACCATCGTGCTCGGTACGCTCAACAGCGTGATGAGTCCCATCGTGCAAGGTACACATTCCATGCTGGAGACACAGACCTTCGACATGAATGAATACCGGGCGCAGAAAGACAAACTGGAGTATGAGGCGATGAAACGCAATCCGGAAACTGCATACCTTGTAAGCAACGAGGAGTTTGACAAGCAGCTTGACGAACTCGGCTGGTCACCCGGCGACGTGGTGACAATGGCGGGAATGTATGTGGAGCGTGGCATGTACAGCATGAAGAAGAGCATCCGTGATTTCTTCCGTGAACTGCTGGAACTGCTGTTCCAAGCCGCTGCACTGGTCATAGACGTGCTGAGGACATTCTTCCTCATCGTCCTGTCCATCCTCGGACCGCTTTGTTTCGCCATATCGGTATGGGATGGATTCCAGTCCACGCTGACGCAATGGTTCTGCAGGTACATACAGATTTATCTCTGGCTACCCGTTTCGGACTTGTTCAGTACCATCCTTGCCAAGATACAGGTGCTGATGCTGCAAAACGACATCGAGGCATTGCAGAACGACCCGAATTTTTCCATTGAGGCAAGCAACGGTGTTTACATCGTTTTCCTCATCATCGGAATCATCGGTTACTTCACCATACCGACCGTGGCAGGCTGGATCATACAGGCAGGTGGCGGCATCGGCAACTACAACCGGAACGTGAACACGGCAGGCTCACTGGGCGGAAGCATCGCAGGAGCAACGGCTGGAAATGTGGCAGGACGTGCCGGAAGGCTCATCAAGAGCGGATTTAAGAAAATATAGTCATTCATGAACAATACAACGAAAAGAAAAATGGAATTCAAGTCATTGAAGAATATCGAGACCTCGTTCAGGCAGATACGCCTGTTCTGCATCGTCCTCGTCATCGGTTGCGCTGTTGTTGCAATATGCTCGGTGGTGTTCGCATTCAGATTTGCGGAGAAGCAGCGCGAGAAGATATACGTCCTTGATGGAGGCAAGTCGCTGATGCTCGCCCTCTCGCAAGACCTCTCACAGAACAGACCTGCCGAGGCAAGGGAACACGTGAGACGCTTTCATGAGCTGTTCTTCACGCTATCACCGGAGAAGAGTGCTATCGAGCACAACGTGAAACGAGCCTTGCTGCTGGCAGACAAGAGCGCATACAACTATTACCAGGACTTTGCGGAGAAAGGTTTTTATAACCGACTTATTGCGGGAAACATCAACCAGTCGCTGCAAGTGGACAGCGTGGTCTGTAACTTTGATAACTACCCTTATCAAGCCAAGACCTACGCACGGCAGGTGATACTCCGAGAGAGCAATGTGACGGAGAGAAGTCTTGTCACAGTATGCAGGTTGGTGAACGCCACACGCTCCGATGATAACCCGAATGGTTTTACCATTGAAGGTTTCACCATTGTGGAGAACAGGGACATCAGTACAGTAGAACGATAAAAATAGCAAGAATGGAAAATCCGATTAAGACAATCCTAGAAAAGGTGAATGGTATGAAGGGAAGACTGCGTGACAGGCTGGATTCCCTTCCGCCAAGGGTGAGACTGAAAGTCGTGCTCGTCATGTTCGGCTTGTTTGCCCTCTGTAGCCTTTACATGATAGGTTCAGCCATCATCAACTTCGGAAACGGCAAGACCTCTAATATAGAGGTTGAGCATATTGAGAGTGTAAAGTTGCCCACCGACAAGGGACAGCAAGTGACCAACCTAAATGAATTGACACATGGAGAAGGAGAAGAATGACAAGGTGGAGCCGGATAAGGCTCCAAAGGAAAAGAAGCCTTTGACAGAGGAACAGCGTATCAAGCGTAACAAAATGATTGCCATACCGTGCATGTTCCTCGTCTGCGGTCTGGTGCTATGGCTTATCTTCAAGCCGTCTGCATCAGAAGGTGAGAAAGGCAGCAAGGGATTCAACATGGAAATGCCCGATGCGGAGAAGACAGATGTGGAGGCGGACAAGCGCAAGGCATACTCCAAGGAGGATCTTGCCAACAAGCAAAAGGAAAAAAGCAGAGCGATGAACTCTCTTGATGAGTACATGCCAGGCATTGATTCGACTGCTACACGGCAAGAAAAGGACTTTGACCTGATGCAGTCTGGGCAGCAGCTAACAAAAGCGGAAAGACAGGAGGCGGATGCCATCCGCTCGTCTGCCGAGGCATACCAAACCTTGAACACGACATTGGGAGGTTTCTATGAACAGCCACAGCAAGGGGGAAGCAGCGAAGATGCTGAGTTGAGGAAACGTCTTGATGAGCTGGAGGCAAGCATGATGCAACAGGAAAACAAGCGTTCCAATATGGACGAGCAAGTCGCCCTTATGGAGAAGTCCTATCAACTTGCGGCAAAGTACATGCCTGGTGGAAATGCCAATGCGGCAAGTCCTTCATCAGCAGAAACAGCAATAGAGGAAAACAAGAAAACTGTCACCAAGGGCAAGAAAGCCAAGGTTTCCCCTGTAAGGCAAGTGCAAAGGCGTGTAGTCTCGTCCTTGAACCGCCCCATGAGTAACGGGGAGTTTGTCGCCTCTTACTCGGAAAAGGCTTCGGCAAGGTTCAATACCGCCATCGGAAGAGGTGGTGTTTCCGACAAAAACACGATTTCTGCCTGCATCCACGGCAACCAGACCATAACGGACGGACAGGCAGTAAGGTTGAGACTGCTGGAAGCCATGCGTGTCGGCAATAGGGAGATACCACGAAATTCTGTCATTGTCGGAGTGGCACGATTGCAAGGCGAAAGGCTTTCCATAGCCTTGAAGTCCATTGAACACAACGGCATGATTATCCCGATTGAGCTTGCCGTTTATGACAATGACGGTCAGGAGGGCATCTTCATCCCGAAGTCGATGGAGGTTGACGCTGCCAAGGAAGTGGGTGCCAACATGGGAAGCTCGCTGAACAGCAGCATCAACATTTCCTCCAATGCCGGGGCACAGCTTGCCTCCGACTTGGGAAAAGGTGTCATACAAGGCGTGTCGCAGTATATCTCCAAGAAGATGCGTACCGTCAAGATACACCTGAAGGCTGGCTACAGGGTCATGCTCTACCAAGAGGAAGATTAGCCGAAAGGCAACAACATTTATACCACTTAATCCAAAAGTTTAATTAAAAGCAAACTAAAATGAAGAAGACAACAATCATGTTCGCCCTTATGCTGGGTGTAGCCTGCACTGCATCAGCGCAGAAGACAGGCAAGAAAAAAGCGCAGAAGTCTGTAAAGACTGAGCAAGTAAGCAATGTTTCTTCCGACCAGAAAGAGAAACTGACCTTGACCAAGGAGGTGTATCCGCAGAAGGAAGAGAACAGCAACCTCTATCACGGCTTGACCAAGAAGCTGACCTTCGACCGCATGATTCCACCTCATGGTTTGGAAGTGACTTATGACAAGACGGTTCATATTCTCTTTCCTGCCTCTGTCAAGTACGTTGACTTGGGTTCAGAGGATTTGATAGCTGGCAAGGCGGACGGTGCGGAGAATGTTATCCGTGTAAAAGCAGCCGTGAAAAATTTCAAAAAGGAGACCAATATGAGCGTCATCACGGAGGATGGCTCATTCTACACCTTCAACGTAAAGTATGCCAAAGAACCACTCATGCTCAATATCGAGATGGCTGACTTCATCCATGACGGCGAGGCGGTGAACCGCCCGAACAATGCGCAGGAGATTTATCTCAAGGAGTTGGGCAAGGAAAGTCCCATGCTGGTACACCTCATCATGAAGTCCATCCACAAGGAGAACAAACGCAAGGTGAAGCACATCGGCAGCAAGCGTTTCGGAATCCAGTACCTTTTGAAGGGCATCTATGTACACAGCGACTTGCTGTATTTCCACACAGAAATCAAGAACCAGAGCAACGTGCCGTTTGACGTGGACTATATCACGTTCAAGGTGGTGGACAAGAAGGTGGCGAAGCGAACCGCCATTCAGGAGCAGGTGCTTCTTCCTGTCCGTGCCTACAACTATGTGGTGCGTGTGGCTGGCAAGAAAACGGAGCAGACGGTGTTCTGCTTGCCGAAATTTACCATTCCCGACGGCAAGGAGCTTGTCGTGGAGATGAACGAGAAGGAAGGCGGTCGCCATCAGTCGTTTGTCGTGGAGAACAGTGACTTGGTGCGAGCTTTGACAATCAACGAACTTAGCGTGAAGTAACGGATGAAAAGAAGAAACATTGCAATCATGGCAATGCTTGCCCTCACCGCAGGGCAGGCATTCGCCCAAAGATGCCTGCCTCAGATGAAAGGCATTGAGGTGAAGGTCGGCATGGCTGACGGAGTATATAACGGCAAGAAGTCCTGCAAGGCTGGCTATTATGCAGGTCTCGGACTTTCGAGCTATACCAAGGGTGGTGACAAGTGGACGTATGGGGCGGAATATCTGCAAGTACATCAGCCTTACCGTGAAACTTCCGTTCCAATGGCACAAATGACGGGCGAGTTCGGTTATTCCTACAACTTCCTTTCCGACAACAGTAAGACGGTGCTGTTCTATATCGGAGGTACGGCACTGGCTGGCTATGAGTCCGTAAACTGGGGCAAGAGAACCATGTCAGACGGAGCAACCTTGCAGAACAAGGGAGCGTTCATCTATGGTGGTGCCGTGGCATTGGAAACGGAAATATACCTGTCGGATGCTATAGCTTTGACCGCTTCCGTTAAGGAAAGGCTTGTTTGGGGCAACAGCACAGGACATTTCCACACGCAGTTTGGCATCGGTATGAAGTTCATCATCAACTAAAACAGTGAGCCTATGGACATCAATGAAATCAAACAAGTGCCTATCGTGGACTTTCTCTATATTCTCGGCATTGAGCCTGTCAAGCACAAGGCTTCGGGACTTTGGTATCATGCGCCATACCGCAACGACCGCAATCCTTCGCTTCGGGTATCAACGGACAAGAATGTCTGGTATGATTATGGCATCGCCAGAGGTGGTGACATCTTCAACCTCGCAGGGGAGTTCATCAACAGCAATGAGTTTGTGGCACAAGCCAAGTTCATATCTGAAACGCTTGGTGGCAGTTTCCCGACATCGTTTCCGCATTATCAAAGGATAGCGGAAAAGGCTGTGAAGGCGAAAGGCAATCCCTTTAGTGATATTGTGGAAAAGCCTTTGAGTCATCCTGCACTTCGTCAGTACTTGCGTGAGCGTGGCATATCGGCTGACGTGGCGAGCCGTTTCTGCTGTCAGGTGGAATACCGATACAATGGCAAACAGTTTTTTGCTGTCGGTTTCAAGAACAACAGCGATGGCTACGAGATACGAAACCGCTTCTTCAAAGGTTGCGTGTCGCCAAAGGACATCACTCTCATTGACAGGAACAGCAACGTCTGCCATCTGTACGAGGGTTTTATGGATTTCCTCTCTGCCGTAATTCTCGGTATTGGTCGTGGTGAGGATCATATTGTCCTCAACTCTGTGGCTAATATGCAAAAGGTGCATCATCTTTTAGATGGCTATGCACAAGTGTATTGTCACTTGGACAATGACGAGGCTGGCGAGAATGCCTGTGTCGAATTGCAAAAGCGATATGGCAATAAGGTCATTGACCATTCGCATCTATACACAGGTTACAAGGACTTGAACGAGTACCTGATGAGCCATAAGACAAGAAAGTAACAATCATTCAAAAACATCAAGACAATGAAGAAGAACAATAAAATCAAGAAATCAGTGAGCATGTTGGCATTCCTTTTCGTGTGTGCCTTGTCGGTAATCCTTTCATCGTGCAGCGATGAGCTGGACATTCAGCAGTCGTATCCGTTCAAGGTGGAGACGATGCCTGTACCAAAGGACATTGTGCGTGGACAGACTGTTGAAATCCGCTGCGAGTTGAAGGCGGAGGGAAAGTTTGACGGCACCATCTACACCATCCGCTATTTTCTGCATGACGGAAAAGGCTCGTTGAGAATGGAGAACGGAACGGTGTTCCTGCCAAACGACCGCTATCTGTTGGAGAACGAGAAGTTCCGTCTTTACTATACCTCGGCAAGCACGGAGACACAGACGCTGACAGTGGTGGTAGAGGACAACTTCGGCAAGTCATACGAAATGGAGTTCAGTTTCAACGATACTGATGAGGAGGAAGAGTTTGCGAGAAGTGCCAACAAACTTGGTAGCGTATGAGGTTGATGATATTGTTAGCCTTGCTTCTTGTGTCGGGCAGCTTGTCTGCCCAGACGCAAGGGGCGATAAAGCGAGTTTGTCATGTGTCACGTTTTGAGTTGGCTGTCGCCTGCATCAAGAAGTACGAGGGGCTTCACGGACCGAAGCACCATCCTTATGTCGGATATGGGCACAAGCTGTTGCCTGGCGAGAAGTTTTCTCCAAGAATGACGGAACGGCAAGCCGATGCCTTGCTGCGCTCTGACCTCAGAAAGCTCTGCGCCATGTTCCGTGGCTTCGGTCGTGACTCGCTGCTCTTGGCTGCACTTGCCTACAATGTGGGATGTGGAAAGGTGATGAAAAGCCGGATGTATGCCAAGATGCGAAGTGGCAACAGAAACATCTATCGTGACTATGTGGACTTCAAAAGGTGGAATGGAAAGATAGTGCCTTCCATCGAGCGAAGAAGAAAAATGGAGTATCTGCTCTTGTTTGAATAATAATTGTTGGGCTTTATGTTAAAAAGCCTAACAATTTTGTGGTATGCTCGGCATGAGCTTAATCTAATGGGTGCAAGTCCCTAACAAGCCCTAATAGCGGGAATTGTATAGCCAATA
>ERZ779877.376-NODE-376-length-50210-cov-24.724634_pt1 | contig 50210 bp, 43 predicted proteins | sample MGYA00511556_ERZ779877 | MGnify/ENA primary metagenome ERZ779877 (study PRJEB29588, sample SAMEA2159338) | human gut metagenome | biome: human gut; feature: human-associated habitat; material: faeces | place: Denmark | collected 2008/2010 ... | reverse complement strand
ATAGTGACATTTTAAATGAATAACCGTTACTGACATTTTCAATGAATAACCACAAGAGAAGAAGATTTAAAAACTGATTTTTCTTTCTTTTTGGTTTTAAAGTTGCTAATATATGTTGCTAGATTTAATTATCTAAGTTATTTACATGCTTTCTTTAAGAACGCATAGAGTCTTAAGGCGGAAGGAGTATATTTATGAAAAAAGGAATTCATCCAAACTATCACACTTGTAAAGTTACTTGCATTTCTTGCGGTAACACATTCGAAACAGAATCAACACTTGATGAAATCAGAGTTGATACCTGCTCAAAATGCCACCCATTCTATACTGGTAAACAAAGATTTACTCAAGCAGACGGAAGAGTTGATAGATTTAATAAAAAATATAACAGAAATAAGTAAAACAATTAAAATCCTTGCAAAACGCAAGGATTTTTTCTTATATTAAATGTATGAACGTAAGATTAGCCGAAGAAAAAGATCTTTTAGATATCTTGAAAATTTATGAAAATGCTCGTCAGTTTATGAAAGTAAACGGAAATCCTGATCAACGGAAAGATAATTATCCACCAAAAAATTTGATTGAAAACGACATAAAAGAACATAAATATTTAAGAGTTGTCGAAGATGAAAAAGGAAGACTAATTGGTGTTTTCTTTTTTAAAATCGGCGAAGACAAAACTTATAAAACTATCAAAGGAAAATGGATTGATGAATCTAAATATGGCGTGATTCATCGAATAGCGACTAATGGTCTTTCACATAATTTTTTTGAAAACGTTTTGTCTTATTGTCTCAATTTAATTAATCACATTAGAATTGATACACATAAAGATAACAAAATTATGATAAATCTATTGCTTAAATGCGGCTTTAAAGAAGTTGGTATTATATATTGTGATACTGGAGAAGAAAGACTCGCTTTTGAATTGATTAAATAGCTAAATTTAACAAAAATAAAACATTTCTTAAAAGAAATGTTTAAATTTAATGATAAGTTTTAACTTTAAGATTAAAATATAAACACAACTCAGGAGTTTTTAATATGGCAAAAAAGAGATTTTATATTACAACACCAATTTATTATCCAAGTGGTAACCCACATATTGGTCATGCATATTGCACTACAATGTGTGATGTTTTTGCTCGTTATAAACGAATGAGACATTTTGAATGTTATTTTTTAACAGGTACAGACGAACATGGTTTAAAAATAGAGAAAAACGCTCAAAAAGCTGGCGTTACACCTCAAGAATATGTAGATAACATAACTAATGTATTTACTAAACTTTGGGAAGCTATGAAAATCTCAAACGATGATTTTATTAGGACAACTCAAGAAAGACATATCAAAGTTGTTCAAGAAGCTTTTACCAAGATGTATCAAAACGATGATATTTATTTAGGAAAATATGAAGGATGGTATTGTACTCCTTGTGAATCTTTCTGGACAGAAACCCAAGTTGGAGAAGAACATCTTTGTCCAGATTGTGGTCGACCAGTTGAAAAAGCGACTGAAGAAAGCTTCTTTTTCAAAACCAAAAAATATCTTCCTGAACTTTTAAAGTGGTATGAAGGCGAAAAAGTTATTTATCCTATCAATAGAAAAAACGAAATGTTAAATACCTTTATTAAGCCAGGTTTAGAAGATCTTTGTGTAAGTAGAACTTCCTTCTCGTGGGGCGTTCCTATTAAAGAAAACCCAAAACATGTAGCTTATGTTTGGCTCGATGCTTTATGTAATTATTTAAGTGCTTTAGGTTATGGAACAGATCATGATGAACTTTATCAAAAATTCTGGGCAAGTGAAGATAGTGAAATAATTCATGTTATTGGGGCAGATATTACAAGGTTCCATACAATTTATTGGCCAGAATTTTTGATGTCTTTAGGAGTTAGATTACCTGATAGGGTTTTTGTTCATGGTTTACTTATGATGAAAGATGGGAAAATGTCTAAATCTAAAGGAAACGTTGTTTCACCTTATCCATTAATTGAAAAATATGGAGTTGATGCAGTTAGATACTACCTTGTTAGAGAAGTAGTCTTTGGGCAAGATGGTCAATTTACTCCTGAACAATTTGTAGAAAGAGTAAATAATGATTTAGCTAATAATTTAGGTAACTTAGTAAGTAGAACTGTATCAATGATTCAAAAATATTTTGATGGCGTAATTCCTTGCTTCGTAAACGAAGTAAATCCTCAAGATAAAGAACTTGAAGAACTTGCTAAAACAACAATTACTAACTATGAAAATAAATTAGATGATTTACACATAACAGAAGGCTTTATTGATGTCATGAATTTGCTTGGTAGAGCTAATAAGTATATTGAAGAATCAGCCCCATGGGTTTTAGCAAAAGATGAAAGTAAAAAAGTAAATCTAGAAAGCGTTATGTCTCATCTTGCATATATTATTTTTGTAGGTACTAAATTACTTGAACCAATTCTTGTTGAAAAAGCACCAAAAATTTATGAACAGCTTGGGCTTGCTACTCAAGAAGCAGATTATAGTAATATTTTAAATGAACACATTTTAGATAATCACAAAGTAGTTAAAGGCGAAGTCTTATTTCCAAGACTTGATGTTAATAAAGAAGTTGAATTTATTAAAGGATTAATGGGCGGTAATTAATAAGTGGATATTAGATTACTTCAAGAAATTGTTAATGCCAAAAGAGAATATTTTTTGGCAGGAAATACTAAAAACATTAACGAAAGAATTAAATGGGTTAAATTAATTAGAGATAATTTAGTTCTTTATAAAAACGATTTTTATGATGTGTTTAAAGCTGACTTCAATAAACCAGCTTATGAAGTAGCTTCTACTGAGCTAGGTCAAGTTATTAAAGAGTGTGATTTTTTAATTAAAAAGGGAAAAGAATTTTTATATCCTGAACGAGTAAAAACAGGCTTCATAAATAGGAAATCAAAAGGTTTAATTTATAAAGAACCTTATGGGGTAGTTTTAGTTGTTTCTCCACGGAATTATCCTTTAAATTTATCATTAATCCCTGCAATTGGCGCTTTATTTTGTGGAAATTGTGTTTTACTTAAACTCTCAAATAACACAATGAATATCAATAAAGTTATTGAAAGAGTAATCGCTCCTTTACCAAAAGAAGTCTTTAGCACTGTTTATCAAAATCGAAAAGAAGGCAATGTTTTATTTGATGTGAAATATGATTATATATTTTTCACAGGCTCAAAAAGTAGTGGAAAGATGGTCATGTCAAAAGCGAGTCGATATCTAACCCCTGTTACATTAGAACTAGGAGGGAAATCACCTGTTATTGTTGATGGGGATGCAAATTTAAAATTAACTGCAAAGCGAATCGTTTGGGGAAAGTTTTTAAATGCTGGGCAGACTTGTATTGCTCCAGATTACGTCCTTATTAAAAGAGAAATTAAAGATCAATTTGTTAAAGAATGTATCAAGTGGATTAAAAAGTTTTATATTAAAAAAGGACAAATCACAAATGATTTTCCTTTTGTAATTAATGAACAACAAGTAAGAAGACTTACTTCAATGATTGATGAAGATAAAGTTTTAAATAAATACTTTAAATTTGGACGCTTGCTTTCTCCTGTTTTAACGGATGCTGATTTTAATGACAAGATAATGCAAGAAGAGATTTTTGGACCAATTTTACCAATAATCCCTTTTGATTCATTAGATGAAGTAATTGTAAATCTTCAAAGAAAAGATAAACCTTTAGCTTTATATTTCTTTGGGCGTGATAAAGAAAGAATTAATAAAGTGATGAACAATGTTTCTTTTGGAGGAGGATGTGTAAATAACACAATTATGCATTTTTCTGTCGATGAATTTCCTTTTGGTGGAGTCGGAGCTAGTGGAATAGGACACTATCACGGCGCTTACACGATTGAGACATTTACACATAGAAAAAGCGTCCTTCTTCAAGAAAAAAGCGAATTAAAAGTAAAGTTCCCTCCTTATACAAACTTTAAAAGAATTATTACTGAGTTTTTCTTAAAAATTTTTTAAGAAACAACGATAGTTATCGTAATAAAAACCGACAAGGCAGCCATTTTTCAACTTGTAAAAATATTCAAATGGCTTATTATTAATTTAGAAATGAAATAGGGGATATAATTTTATTTCTGAAAAATTAGTAGTTATTTTGTATATACCTCCTTTCTGACTACTAATTTAACCCACTCTTATTGCTCTCGGAGTGGGTTTTGTTTTGTCTCATCCTTTATTAAAAAGTTATAATTTTAACCTTTTAGGTTTTTAATTTTGGTTTACAATAAACTATATGGAAGCAAAAAGAATTAATTTTGATAAGGATTTTGATTTTGATGATATAAGTCCTAGATATTGCTATTTTAACGATGATCGAGTTGAATTTTTAGTCTTTGAAAGATATGTTGGGCCAACAACTCTACAATATCTTCCTAACGGAGGGATTCAATCGCTTTATCATGGCTTTTTAATTGTTAAAGTTAATAATGGCTTCTTAAAAGTAAGTGAAGTGGCTTTTAACAAAGAAAAACTTACCTCAGATCATTTTATTAAAAAAGTAGGCGAAGAAAATTTAGCTAATCAAGTTTTGCTCTAATCAATTTTTCTATATAATGTAGCCGATGAAAAGAATTGTTAGAGTTAAATGCGTTGATTTTACTTTTGATGGTCAAGGACTTGCAAAAGATGATAAAGGAAGGACTTATTTTGTTCCTTCTCTTTTAATTGGTGAAGAAGCTGATGTTGAACTTTTATATCAAAAGAAAGATTTTGATGTTGCTAGAATTAATAAAATAATTAAATTTTCACCATTTAGAATCAATCCAAAATGTCCTTGTGCTACAGCGTGTGGAGGATGTTCTTTTCAAAATTTAAATTATGAAAAAGAATTAGAATATAAAAAAAGTGTAGCGATAAATACTATTAAATCTATTGCCCGAATTGATGCTAGCGCTGCAAGTGTTTATGGTATGAAAGAACCATATTTTTATCGTAATAAAATTCAAGTACCTTTTGGTTATGATAAACAAAATCGTTTAGTTTATGGCTTTTATAAATTTAAAAGTCATGATATTGTCCCTATTTCAGAATGTGTAATTGAAGATAAAGCACACGTTTCTATTTTAAAAGCTATTAAAGAACTTATGGTTTCTTTTAAAATTGAAGCTTACAAAGAAGATTTTTATAAGGGTATTATAAGACACGTTTTAATAAGAGTTGGTAAAGTAAGTAAAGAGATAATGGTTGTTTTTGTAGTTACTACCTTGCGTTTTCCTTCAAAAAAGAATTTTATAAAAGCATTAGTTGAGAAATGTCCTGAGATTACAACTATCGTTTTTAATGAAAATCCCCGCAAAACTAACGTTATTTTAGGAGATAAAGAGGAAATTTATTACGGCAGGGGGTTTATTTATGATGAACTTCTTGGCGTTAAATTTAAAATTAGTAGTAAATCTTTTTATCAAGTAAATCACGATCAATGTGAAGTTTTATATTCTTTAGCTATTAAAAAAGCAAATTTAAGTAAAGAAGATGTCGTGCTTGATGCTTATTGTGGTATAGGTACTATAGGATTAATTTTAAGTAAAAATGTTAAATCAATAACTGGAGTAGAAATAGTAAAAGAAGCAATTATTGATGCAAAAGAAAACGCTAAACTTAATAACATAAATAACGCAACTTTCTTATGTAAAGATGCCGGGGATTATCTTGTTGAAAATAAATTCGATTGTGTTTTTGTTGATCCTCCACGTAAAGGGTTAGATCAAAAATTCTTAAATTCGTTAATAAAGAGTAAAGTTAAAAAGATAGTTTATATTTCTTGTGATGTTGGAACATTTAGTCGTGACATTAACATTTTAAAAGACTTTTATAATATTAAATCGATTGATTTTGTTGATATGTTCCCTAGAACTTATCATATTGAGACAGTTGCGTTATTAGAGAGAAAATAACGGCGAGAATTATAAATGTAATTGTTCAGACCAACTTATCTTGAATTGTGCAAATCAATTTATAAAAAAATAGAATCGCTGTCTTAGACGACAGCTTTTCTTTTTATGCCACTGCATATAGTTTTCGCCCTTCACCATATTTTCATTGCCCACACACCTACACAAAAAAGAATATATATATGTATTTAGATATATATTTAATTTCTTAGTATTGATAGATGTTTAATATGAAGATATTAGAATCAAAATATTGATTATAAATTGAATCTAATTCATCTTCAGATACGATCATGTAAATTACTTTTGTTGAAGTATAAATTACTAATTTAAACTGCATGCGACTCTCTCCTTTAAAAAAGTTGTTGTACTATACAGTAAGCCCAGACCTATTTTTCACATTCCAAAACTTTTATATACTACATATATAACTTTTTTCAAAAACTTTTTCCGTCGCTGTTGGACGATGCCGCAGCAAGGTTTATACGACCGCTTTCAAACGGAAGCTACCGACCTAAGTAAATGCCTGCCGGCTCTCAAAACATTTCCCCACGCGTCCCGTTTTCAAACTGTTCAAAATTGCTGAAGTGGGGGCTCGCAAACGCCTCCGACCACGACATAATATTTATGAAGCAACTTGTGCAAAACAGAATGAATGGCTTTAGATAACGACAAAAAATTAATCGAAAAAGCCCATTTTAATCAAAAAAATCAAATTTTTAGGTTATATGGGCTCTTTCTTTTTGTTAGTTTGTCAGCATTACAATAGTTTCGGTTTAGGGTTGAAACTAAAAAACGAGATGTCTTGGGAAACATATTTTAGACATTTGTCAGCACTGAAGTGCCTTTTTTGCTGTTTCAACCCATATTTCGATGGAAACAAATCAAAAAGCAATTATCAGCATTTATATAGACTCGACCTCGGGTTGTAAAATTAATGAAATAATAGGTGATTTTAGTCGATTTTATGGTCGATATGTCACTCACGAACTTGAGGTGGAAACGATATAAGTGCTGACAATTTTTTCGAGAAATCAAAACAAAAAAACAATGCACACATGTAGAATTTTAATGCACATTGTGTTATAATAAGAAGAGGTTTTGATCATGATTAAAGAAAATATAGGAAAAAGAATACAAGAGTTGAGATTTAATATTGGTAAAATGAATCAACAAGAATTTTCAAACAGGATTGGATGGGATCGTTCATATCTTTCAAAAATTGAAAATGGAAAACAAAATATAACTATTGAAAATATTGAAAAAGTATGTGAGGTTCTTGGTATTTCAATTTATTATTTTTTTAATGATAAGAACCTTTTTGACTATATGGAGGATTAAAATGTATAAATTAAAAGGATTATCGCTATTTTCTAATATTGGTGTAGCTGAGGCTTACCTAAATCAGTCAATTATTGATATGAAAATTGCTAATGAAATAATTGAAAAGCGTGCAGAATTATATAAATCAATTTATCCTTATGTTGATATGATTGTTGGAGATATTACGAGTGAAAAAGTTTATAAAGATATTCTGGATAAATCAAAAAAGGAAGGTGTTAATTTTGTAATGGCAACCCCTCCGTGTCAAGGTATGTCTACAGTTGGACCTAAAAAGAAAAATGATGAAAGAAACTATTTAATTTATTATGCATTAAAAATGATTTCTGATATTAATCCAGAATATGCTTTGATAGAAAACGTTCCTCAAATATTGAAGACAAAAATCATAGTTGATGGAATAGAAACATATATCCCTGATTATATTGTATCAAAAATAAAAAATAGATATGATATCGTATACAAAGTAATTAATACAGAAGATTATGGTGTTCCACAAAGTAGATCTAGATGCATTTTTCTTCTAACTCGAAAAGATAAAAAGTTTAAGTGGGATTTTTTAGATGAAAAATGTGAAGCAATTACTTTATATGATGCAATAGGGGATTTGCCTAGTGTTGACCCCTATATTGAAGGTGCAGATGAAAAGCAATTGCTAAAAGTTTTTCCTTATTTTTACGAAAAAAAAGAACGAGCTTTATCTGTTTCTAAGTGGCATTTTCCACCAACTCACAAACTTCGTCATATTGAAGTTATGATGCATACCAAAGAAGGAAAATCTGCTTTAGAAAACGAGGTATATTATCCTAAAAATAAAGATGGAAGTAGGGTAAGAGGCTTTGCAAATACATATAAAAGACAATCTTGGAATAAACCCGGTTGTACTGTAACAACTTATAATGGAGCGATTTGTTCACAAAATAATGTTCATCCTGGAAATACCTATACAACTGAAAAAGGTGAAGTACTACAAAGTGATCCGAGAGTATTTACTATTTATGAATTATTAATAATCATGTCGCTACCTGTTGATTGGAATTTGCCAGAATGGGCAAATGAAAGTTTAATTAGGCATACAATAGGGGAAGGAATACCGCCATTAGTTATAAAAAAAATAGTAAAAAATTTGGAGGATAATTATGAGTAAATTAAAATGTTTATCCTTATTTTCAAATGTTGGACTTGCAGAAACATATTTTGAAGAATTGGGTATTGAAGTTGTAATTGCAAATGAATTAATAGAAGAACGAAGCAATTTTTACAAACATCTTTATCCAAAAACAGAAGTAATAAATGGTGATATTACAGACGATAAAGTAAGACAGTTGATTGTCAAAAAGTCACTTGATAAAAAGGTTGATTTTGTCCTTGCAACTCCTCCATGCCAAGGTATGAGTAGACACGGAAAGCGTGATCCTTATGATCCAAGAAATTACTTAATATATTATGCAATTGATGTTATAAAAAAAGTTAATCCTAAATTTGTACTTTTAGAAAATGTTCCAAAGTTGTTAACGACAAAAATAGAAGTAAATGGTGAAAATTCATATATTTTAGATTATTTAAAGAAAGAACTACAAGAAAAATACGTTTTCCCTAATGATATGCTGTTTGATTCATCTGATTATGGAGTTCCTCAAACTAGAAAAAGATGTATTATTAGATTGGTTAGAAAAGATTATTCAACAATTGAGTGGAAAACTCCTAAAAAGGAAAAACATATTACTCTACGAGATGCAATAGGTCATTTACCATCTCTTGATCCACTTGTTAGAGAAGAAGATAAAAGAATAAATTTCCCAGAATATGAAAAGAAAAAGGAAGAAGGATTAAAAATATCGAAATGGTTTTATCCCCCAGTTCATTCATGGAGACAAATAGAGTGGATGATGCACACTCCATCGGGAACAACGGCGGTTTATAATAAAAAGTTTTTTCCACAAAATTCAGATGGCAGAGTTATAAATGCAAGATTAAGCTGCTATAGAAGATACTCATGGGACAAACCAGCAAATACAATTACACAAAACAATGGAGTTATTTCGTCTTCAGTTTGCGTTCATCCTGGTAGATTGATTAAAGATGGCAATGAAGAAGAAAGAATATACAGTGATCCTAGAGTTTTAACCATTTATGAATTGATGATTGTATCTTCTTTACCAACTGACTGGAATATTCCTGATTGGGCAGATGAGAGATTGATTAGAAACGTTATTGGAGAAGGCATTCCCCCATTAATGATAAAAAAAATAATGAACGAATTAATTAAATCGCTTTAAAAGGAGGGATATAAATGGGCAAAAGAGGAAAAATAAATTTAGTATTACCAAAAAACAATGCATCTAGAAGTGATGTTGATGCAGTTTTAAAAATATTAAAAAAACATGGTGGAGAGTGTGATGCAGCGACATTGCATTCAGAATTGATTAGTCATTATCAAACTCTAGGAAAAACACTTGATAATACAACTATTTCACACAGATCGGTTACTCCAAGATATTTTGGTTTATTAACATATGATAAGAGTGAATCAAAATATATGATTTCTGAGTTTGGAGATTATTATATCTCATCTAATTCCTGGAAAGATATTTTAGATTGCATTTTTTTAGCAATATCTTCAGTGACTTTTGGCAAAGATAATAATGCAGTTTCATCAAATTCGATTGTTGAAGCACCTATTGTTTTTTTAAAAATGATATCTGATTTGGGTTCAGCTTCTATTTCAGAATTAGCAATTGCTTTATTTTATATGGAAGTAGATAAACTATCTTATCAAAAAGCAATTAAAAAAATAAAAGGACTATCAAATGTTGTGGATGAAGCACAAAAAATAAAAAATAAAGGTGCAGGAAAATTTTTCGATCCAAAGTTTAATCTTTTTTTTGAAGACTTAAAAATTGTTGAAAAAAAACCAGATAACAAGTATTATCTTACGGATTATGTCAAAAAGACTTTCACATATTTTATTAATGGATTATCTGCAGTTAATTCATTTGATGAAAACTTGGAAACTGAAAATACAGCAAAAGAAACTAAAGAAATTAGGGATTTGATTTCAGAACTTGTCACATCAGATATTAATATAAAACCGATTGTTAGCGAAAAAGTTATAACACAAGTAGGGAAGTTAAGAGTTAAACGTGTAGCACGAAGAATTGGGTTTAAATCTAAACGTTCAATGTTTAATGAATTGCAAAAGAGCCAAATTGGTTGGTTAGGAGAAAAATATATTAATTCATTACTTCAAGATTATAATTCGGATATTTATAATTTTGTTAAAATAGAAACGGATGATGCAATTGATAAGATAGTTTGGTTCAATGACGGATGCACTCTTGACAAAAAGTGGGAAGACCAATCTGTTGGCCACGGATGTGATTTAGAATTAATAACGATTAAAGGAAGAACAATTAAATTTGAGGTTAAGTCAAGTTATTCAAGAGTGCCATTTTTTACAGCAACAACTAATGAAGTTATTGAAATGGGAGTTTCAAAGAAAGATTATTTTTTAGTTAAAATAGATAATCTCAAAGAATTAGCTAATAGTAAAAGCCCGAACATTACCCTTATAAATAATCCAATTAATCTGCTGCTGAATTTATCTAATATTAAAGAAGTGTCTCTTTATGTTTAGATATTGATAAATATTTTTTTGAGATTTAGTTTGATAAAAAAAACAAGAAAATCATTGAATAATCATGAGAAAAAATACATTTTTTATCAAAAGAGGAAAAGTATGTGACCACAATGAACAAATTCTTATTAATCGAATTAGGATTAATATTAATGCTATCATTAGCATATTGTGGTTCTACAGAATTAAGAGGATTATTAAGTTCAGAGGAACAAATCGCAATTATACTAACATTAAAGTAAAAAGGCTGAATATGTTTCCAAGAACTAGTGAAAAATCCCTATTTTGTCAGCACTACAATAGTCGTACACCCCGAAAATGGGGATTTTGTCAGCATTTATCTTAACCGCATTCATATAAAAACAATTTGTGCATTGTCTTTTAAGGGCCACAAATAGCTAAAATCTAACGATTTTAAGGCATTTATAAACAGGATAGACAGTATTACTTCAGCAAAGAGTTTGATAGTAACTATGTGCTAGACAAGGCATCTGGTCCTGCAATCTATCAGCGTGAAGAAGCCACAAAGATTTAGGGCAAGTCTTATATGAAACGAATTTGCGTTTTGAAATAGTTTTCACGATATCAATTTTACAGTCTTTGTGGTTTTCGTTTATCTTTAAGTGAATATGTGCATATATAAGTACATTTAATTTATATATCTTATTTGCTTAACTTTTCACTGTTATGATTTAGTCACAAATCAATCACTATGGATAAATTATTTAAAGGCATTTTCTGGATTAGAGACGACTTACCACTTAATGAAAGCGTTCCTTATTATGTATTAATACCGTGCGATATCGACGGTTACATTAATGATACAGAACAAATGAAATTGACTGCCAAATCTACCAGAAATCATAATCATAAGACTTATTGGAATTGTTTCATGGGTGGTCGATTAAGAAATAGTAAACAATTTGATTATTATCCGAGAGGGAGAGTCGAAATAAGAAAAGGGATAGTCAAAATATTTGCGAATCCAAATATATGCACCAACGAAACTAAAGATTTTCTAAGTAAGCTATATAGATTAAACAGCAACGAGATTAAGAAAATTAAAATGATTGCAGATTGTTCAAAACACTACAAATGTCATTTAGATGAAGGTAATTAATATGAATAAATGGATTTTAAATGTTAATGAAGAAACATTTGAATTTGATAATTTCAGTGATGCTGTAACTATGTTAAAAGCAGAGATAAGCAAACATATGGAAGTTAATGAAGATATTTTTGGAAGAGAAGGAAAACCGTTTACCCCGGATACATTTTTTTCTTGCAAATACAATGATGGAACAATTAGCGACGAAGAGATTGCTGTTCAAACAAGAATGTCTATGCTCTGCAGATCATTTATATGGAGAGGAGCAGATTATTCTAAAGATAACGCTATTAAATCATTAAAAGGAGACATCCATTTCATCGGCAAGAATGAGTATGACGAAGAGCTGAAAATTAATATCGAATCTTTACCTGAAGAAGTGATTTTAGATATAACTCATTTTGATGGAGTCAAGGATCAAACTTTTATGCGTTCAAACGCCTTCATCTTTGATGATCCTAATAAAGTTTATTATTTTAATTCTCACCAAATCATCACAACAACACCGAAGGAAAAAAATCTTGGAAAAGTTGTTGATATTAACGTTCAATTAAGACAAGACAACTGCAACAACTGCTAATTATTGCTCTAGTAGATATTTAGATAGTAATTTATTCTTATGAAACTTATCTTTCTCGTTATCGATGGTGCTTTAAATCCCGCAACTGATAAAGAGTCATATGTTTCTGATATGGAAGCGGAAAAGCTTAAGCTGCTCAAAAAGCTTATAGATGACTCTGATTCTTCTGGTGTGGTTATCACAAGCGATAGAAGATATTCAAAAGTTGATATGGAAGACAAAACTGAAGCGTTCGACCAGTTTGAGATTTTTATCGTTGGAGAAACAAGAAGACCTAACCAAGATGATTTGGAAGATAATCGAGGAAAACAGATTATGGATTACTTATCATCTTCAAAAGAAGATATCGATAGGATAGTTATTCTCGATGATAACGATGATGGCATATCTAACTTCTTTGAAGAAGAGTTCATATTAGTGAATCGCTTTTTTGGTTTAAACGATAGCGTTTATCAAAAAGCTTTAGAAATACTAAAATAGTGGTGGATATGTTTCCAATTACTTAAAAAGGCTCTTCATACTTTGTTTCGGGTAGTGAAAAAGGCATATCATTTGTTGTTTCTACGAGTAAAAGGCTATACATATCTAATATCGGTACATATTGAAACAGTTGCGTTATTAGAGAGAAAATAACGGCAAGAATTATAAAAATTTGGTTTATAAAACTTTAAAATAAAAACTTCAAATTCATAATCTTAACTATGAACATGAAATAGTAACTGCTTTAAATCTTGCTAGAGCATATTTAATAATTAAGAAAATTAGTGTAATAAATAGATTAATTAACAAAAAAACGAACAACAAAGTAAAATACTTGTTGAGTTTTTGACAGAAAATTAAGTCATAAATAATGAAATAATAGTGAAAAAATAGTGAAATTTTTGTATAATAATATTACAAAAACAAATGATTAAGCCTTTAATAAACAACGAAATACTCAATAAAATTTTAGAAATTGAGAAAAATAAGTTTGCTTTAAATTCAGTAACTATTCCTACTAATTTATCGAACAAATTTAGGAAAAATACTAAGAAAAGGTCTTCGTATGCTTCTAACAAAATAGAAGGCAATCCTTTAACGTACGAACAAGCCGAAACTGCAATAAACTCGAATAATAGACATTTTCTTAAGCCTGAACAAGAAATAAGAAATTATTATTTAGCATTAGAATTTCTTGATAAAAAATTAGAGAAAAAAGAAAATCTTTCTATAAAATTGATATTAGAAGTTCAAAGAATAATTTGTGATGGAGAATCAGAAGAAAAAATAGGCTTAAGAAAAGCAATGCCACCAGGATTTTTGTTTGCAGTGTGGAACGATGATGGGACACCAGCTTACATTCCTCCTGAATGGAATGAAGTTCCTGATTTACTTGAAGCTTTAATTTCATATATTAATACTTCCGCTGATCATCCTTTAATTAAAGCAGCTGTAATTCATTATGAGTTAGTGACTATTCATCCTTTTGAAGATGGAAACGGAAGAACTGCAAGAATTATTTCAAGTTATTACTTGTCATTAAATGGATATGATTTTAAAAACATTGGCTCTTTAGAAGAGTATATGGCCTATGATATAAATGAATATTATGATTCTATACAAATGAACCTTCCTGTTTTGTATTATGAAGGAAGAAATAATCCTCCACATCCAGAAGTGTGGATTAACTATTTTTTAAAAATTTTTGGTTTATATTCTTCTAAGGTGCTTTCAATAGCTTTAAATAAAAACCAAGAAATAGAAAACGAACGATTATCACACTTAACTAAAAAGACTAAAATCTTTCTAGAATATTTAAGAAAACATAAAATCAGTCAATTTACGCCTATTGAATTAGCAAGCAAATTGAAAGTAACTAATAGAACTATTATTAACTGGAGTAGTGAACTAGTTAAAAACGGATATTTAACCCCGATTTTAATTAATAAAAGAATAAGACAATATAAAGTAAATTAAATTCTTGTTTTAGATAAATAAACTTAGCTTTTTGTTATCTAGGTATGAACTTAAATAAAAACCGCGGAATTTCCGCGGTTATATAAATTTATTTTTATTTATGCATTAACGGCGTTGCTAACAAGATAAAATTCAACAAGAATAATGCAGCACTTACCGCTAAAATAATACTTATTCCAAGTTTTGGTTTAACAATCAAATTTCCGTTTTGATCTTTAATTTCTCCATCAACTGGAGGATTATCTTTTGTAAGTTTTTTATAAATAACAAAATCTTTTATGAAAAGCGCAATTTTAATTAAACAATAAGTAATAAAGCCCATTGCAATTCCATAACTAATTGAATAACAGAAAGCCATGAAAGCTGTTAAGAAGAAAGCTGGAATTGCTTCTTCAAGTTTGTGCCAATTAATATCTTTAAAATTAGATAACATCATACAACCAACAACGATTAAAACTGGTGCGGTTGCTGCCATTGGAACGGCGCTAATTGGTCCAGCAAAGAAAATAGAAACTAAGAAACAAAGAGCTGTAACGCAGCTTGCTAAACCAGTTCTTGCTCCAGCGCCAATTCCACTTGCTGATTCAACAAAAGTTGTTGTATTGCTTGTTCCAAAAATTGCTCCAATTGAAGTAGCGACACTATCTGCAAATAAAGCACGATCCATTTTAGATTTAAAACCTTTAGAAGTTTCTAAAGAAGCTAAGTCTTCATCAGTAAAGATTCCGCTTTTTCTACCTGTTCCAATGAATGTTCCTAAAGTATCAAAAGTGTCTGATAAAGAGAACGAGAAAATTGTAATTATGGCTGTAATTGCTTTAACACCATCATTAAAAAGAGAACCAAAGCCTTCGCCTGTAAAGATTACACCAAAAGTTTGTGGAAGTTGTTCAAAAGCATCAATAAAGCCATCCATATAACCATATTGAGCACTTCCGATTTCTAATGTTCCAAAAGTTGTAACAGCACTGCCTTCGCCAAAGAAAGGTATAAGGCCGATTAAAGTAGTAACAAGAATTGTAATAATCATTGCACCTTTAACTTTTAAGACATTTAAAACAATACAAATTATTAACCCAATTAAGAAAACGATAAGTGGAGAACTATTCCATAAGGCAGAGCCACTTGCCATAGCAGGAACTCCGCTAGAAAAATCAATAAATCCAGCGTTTAATAAACCAAGATAGGCAATAAATAAACCAATACCACCTGAAATTGCTGCTTGTAAAGATTTTGGTATTGCTTTAATTATTGTTTTTCTAACTTTAGTTATAGTAATAATAATGTTAATCAAACCACAAACGAAAACCATCGTGAGAGCTTCTTGCCAGCTAAAACCAAGAGCTCCACAAACTGTATAGGCAAAAAATGCATTTAAACCCATACCTGGAGCTTGAGCATATGGAACATCAGCAAATAATCCCATAATTAAAGTTCCAATAATAGAAGCGAGAATTGTTGCAATAAATACAGCTCCCCGAGGTACGCCACTACTAGAAAGGATGCTTGGATTAGTAATGATGATATAACTCATTGCAAAAAATGTAGTTAAGCCACCAATTACTTCCTTTTTAATAGAAGAGTTAGTACCTTTAATGTCGAAAAGCTGAAGCTTGCCATCAACCATTTTCATAAGTTTCCCCTTTCAAAAAATACCTTTCTATTCTATGACTATAAAATTTTAAAAACAACAAAAAAATACGATAATTATCGCACTTTTTTGATATTTATATCTGCTTAATTTTATAGTATAAATGAAAAAATATTAATTTGGTGTTAAAGGTGTTTTAAAGACTTATTTTCACTAAATTTTTAATGTTGTTTTAATGTCTAATAGAATAACTATTAACACAATAATTTATTTGCTTAATTTTATTACTTATAATAATCAAGAAGAGATATGTAGGAGGTTAGATATATGGCAAATTCAATAAAGGTAAAAGTTTTAGATAAGAAAACTCTTGAGTTATCTGAAAATGCAAATGCTGGAGATTATATTGAATTAGATAAAATTGAAAGTTTAGATACTGGCTATATTTCCTCCTTAATCGAAAAAGAAAAAGAAACGCTTTTAAGAAAAAGAGTTGAAGAAGAAGTTAAGAAAAAAGAACAAGAATTAAATAGTCAAAAAGAAGCAGCGTTAGCAAAACAAAAGGTTGAATTATTAGAAGAAAATAATAAAAAAATCGAAGAATTTAAAGAAAACATTGCAAATCTTAAGTTAAATTACGAAAAACAAATTAATGAAAGCGAAAGGAAACATAAAGACGAAGTTAATAAACTAACAAGTGAGAATGAAAAAATTAAAGCAAACTTTGATTCTAGTGTTGCTAATAAAGAAAAAGAACTCGAAAATAAATTTTTGAAAGAGAAAAACGAAATTGATAGAAGTTATCTTGAAGAGAAAGAAAAGTTTAAGTCACAAATTGTTGAACTTGAGTTAGAAAAGAAAAAATTAATCGAAACAAAAGAGAAAGATATACAAATTGAAATTGATAAAGTAACCTCTAAATTTAACGAAGAAAAAGATAAGTTAAAAAGAGACTATGATGAAAAAATAGCCAAACTTACAAGAGATAAAAGTGTTCTTAACTCAAAAAACATTGGTGAAGATTTAGAAGTTTGGTGTGATCGAGAAATTCGTCAATATATGCAAAATGGATTTTTAAATTGCTCTTGGGAAAAAGATAACACAGTAATTAAAAATGAAGGCGAAAACAAGGGAAGTAAAGCTGATTTTATTTTTAAAATTTATGCGGATGAAGAAAAGACCGATGCTAATTTTTTAACTTCTGTCTGTTTAGAAATGAAAGATGAAAACCCTGAGAGTACTAATAAAAAGACAAATAAAGATTATTATGCTCAACTTGATAACAATCGAAAGAAAAAAGGAATAAAATACGCTCTTTTAGTAAGTGATTTAGAAAGAGATAAATCTAACGATCTTCCAATTTATAAAGTAATCGAATATAAAGATATGTATGTTGTACGTCCAGAATATATGATGACCTTTTTAAACATGATTGTTTCTTTAAATACAAACTTTGCTAAATTAACTCTTAGTAAAAGTAGAGAAGATGAAAAATACAAGACGCTTGATGAATTTAATAAAGACTTTGAAGATTTAAAGAATAGTTATCTAAATAATCAAATCAATATGTTAAATGGGCAAGTTGCTGAATTAGAAAAACAAAACGAAGCTATTAAAAAAGCTTCTGATAAGATCTCAGAAGCAATTAATAAAATTCGTAATAGTTATATTAATAATATTGAATCTAAATTAAGTAAGTTTGAAATTAAAATGGATAAAGAATATAAGAAAATCTCCTAATTCTTATTAGTGTCGTAGACACAAGAAAGAATTGTATTAATATAAAAAGAAATAAACTCTTTTTTGTCAAATTCCACGTAGATTCCTGCTTTTTCCATAGCTATTTTTTGTTTTTTAATTGGTGAACATGCTGGCGAAATGCCATGTAAAGCACTGTAAAAAGCTTGAATAAAAAACTGAATTTCTTTCTCTGTTAAAGTAGGAAATTGAAAGCGAGCCATATTATAAAGTGTCTCATTTAATCCTTTAATATTTGCTTTAAAATCATTGAGCTTTGCTTGAGAACAAGTGTATTCAATTTGCTCTATATAAAGAGAGATTAAAATAAGTAACTCATAATTATCCATTAAAATTTTAGTAAGACGATCAACTAATTCTTGTCGTTCTAATTTTTCTGATAAAAGATTTTCATCTATACCTTTTTTAATGTTCATGAAATGTTTTTCAATTATATCTAAAAAGATTTCTTCTTTATTTAAATAATAATTATAGATAGTTGACCTAGCGATTTTGGTTCTTTCAGAAATTTTTGAAAAGTTAATCTCTCTAAAAGAGTATTCTTGATAAAGAAGTTGAGTAGCGTTGATTATTTCTTGTCTTCTTTCGTTAAATTGTTCTTGGGTTCTTGCTCTAATAAACATAAATTCACACCTCAATCTTATTGTATCAATTGTTGACATAATGTCAATTAATGATTATACTCTAATTAATGACAAAGTGTCAGATAGGAGATATATATGGCAAAGAAAGTTACGGCTGGAAGAGATGAATTAAGTAATTTTGCTCCAGAATTTGCTCATTTAAATGATGATATTTTGTTTGGGGAAGTTTGGACAAGAGAAGACAAGCTTTCATTAAGAGATCGCTCTTTAATAACTGTTGTTGCTTTAATAAGTTCAGGAGTAATTGATTCTTCACTCAAATTTCATATATTAAACGCTAAAAATAATGGCGTAAGTAAAGAAGAGTTTGCTGAAGCGATTACACATATTGCTTTTTATGTCGGATGGCCAAAAGCTTGGGCCGCTTTTAGAATGGCAAAAGAAATATATGAAGAAAGTGATGATATAAAACATGGAGGAATATTTGGACTAGGCGAAGAAAATAAGGCATACGAGAAATATTTTGTTGGTAAAAGCTACTTAAAATTGCTTTCTAATCCAAAAGATCCAATTGCTATATCAAATGTAACTTTTGAGCCTGGTTGTCGTAATAATTGGCATAAACACAATGCTAAAAAAGGTGGAGGCCAAGTTTTAATTTGCGTTGATGGATATGGTTATTATCAAGAGGAAGGTAAAGAAGCAATAAATTTAAAACCTGGTGATATAGTCGAAATTAAACCAGGCGTTAAACATTGGCATGGAGCCAGAAAAGATAGTTGGTTTTCTCATCTTTCTTTTGAAATACCGGGAGAAGAAACAAGCAATGAATGGCTTGAACAAGTAAGTGATGAAGAATATTCAAAATTAAAATAAGGAAGGTTGTTTAGATGAAAAAGATATTTATATTTTCTTCTTCTTTAAGAAAAGGAAGTAATTCAGATGCTTTAGCGTTAAAAATTAAAGAAGGAGCAGAAAAAGCAGGTAATGAAGTAGCTTATTTAAAAGCAAACGAAATTAAACTTAATTATTGTATAGGTTGTTTGACCTGCACAAAAACTGGTAAATGTGTATTAAAGGATTCAATGAATGATCTGTATAGAAAGATTAGCGAAAGCGATGTGTTAGTTTTTGCTTCACCAATTTATTATTATGGAATAAGCGGTTTATTAAAAACTTTTCTTGATAGGCTTAATCCACTATTTAATGCAACAAATAAATTTAAAGAAGTTTATTTAGCTTTTAGCGCTGCCGAAGATGAAGGTGAAACAACTTATGAAAAAGCAGTAACAGCTATTGAAGGCTGGGTCGATTGCTTTGAAGGAGTAGAAATTAAAGGCGTTGTTTTTGCAGGCGGAGTTGACTCGACTAATGCCGTTTTAAATAAAAAAGAGGTATTAGAAAAAGCTTTTGAATTAGGTCAAAATATCTAAAAAATATATTGTAAATCAGAAAAATAGTTAAGATTTGCAAGGTTATTTGAATTTTCTTTACTAAAAATACATACAAGCAAAAAAGCCAAGAAACGCTTGGCTTTTTTGCTTTATGTTTTCTAAAATACCGCTTTTCGTATTCTTAAGATATTATTGCTAATCATAAAAGTTATCCATTTAAGTTGTTACTATTTTATAATTCATCAAAAAAAAATAGCGCTTGTTATTCATTTAAGCTGTCTCAACTTTATCATTAGGTAATTAATTTTTATTACTTTCAATTTAAGTTTATCTCTTTAACCGATAAAATGTATGTATGAAATATGCGGATGAAGTTTATGCCATTTTAGATAAGATTCCAAAAGGAAAAGTTGTTACTTATAAGCAAATTGCAATTATGCTTGGCAATAAGAATTTAGCTCGAGTTGTTGGCAATGTGCTACATAAAAACCCTCTTCCTTTAGTTCATCCTTGTTATAAAGTAGTTAATAATAAAGGCGAACTTGCTAAAACTTTGGTTATGGTGGTATAGAAAAGCAAAAAGAAATGCTTATAAATGACGGAATTGAAGTAATTGAATATAAATTAAATTTAAATAAATATAGGTGGAAAATATGAAAAAAGTTTTGGTAGTTGGAGAAATATTAATTGATCTAGTAGAAGGTAAAGATGGCTTTAAAGCATCAATTGGAGGAGCCCCATTTAATGTTGCTTATAATCTTTCTTCTTTAGGTGATGATGTAACTTTTGTTGGGCAAGTTGGGGATGATTACTTTGGAAATTTAATTTTAAATAGTTTGAAGGGTAAGAAAAACTTAAATTTAAATATTGAAAAATTAAACGAAAGAAACACAACAATTGCTCTTAATGTTGATGATTCTGGAAAAAGAAAATATTCTTTTATTAGAAAAAACACTGCAGATTACGCATTTAATTTAGAGAAAATTAATAGTCTTGATATAAGTAAATTTAACTTAATACATATTGGTAGCTTGTTTTTATCAAATGTTGATAGTCGAAAAGTGATAAGTGTCTTAATTGAGCGAGCAAAGAAACTAAATATTCCAGTTTCTTTTGATGTTAATTTAAGAAAAGATATTTTTGATGAAAACACAAACATTTTAAACATCTATAATAGTTTTATTGAAAGCGCTGATTTAATTAAATTTTCAGATGAAGAAACACCATTTTTCTTTAACGGACTTTCTCTAAGAGAAATTTTTAATAAGATTAATGCAAAATGCTTATTAATTACCGAGGGCAGTAAAGGTTCAAGTTTAATAACAAAAGAAGCAATAATTACTCATACATCTTTTAAAGTAAAAGTAAAAGATACTGTTGGAGCTGGCGACAGTTTTTATAGTGGCTTTTTACACGCTTACTTAAATCTTGATGATGTCAATAATCAAAATCTAAATGGTGCGCTTGAGTTTGCAAGCGCATGTGGCGCTTTAACTTGTTTAAAAGATGGTGCAATAAACGGGTATAAAAGTGAAAAAGATGTTTATAAATTTATAAATGATAGAGCAATTACTAAAAAAGATTTTTTATTTTTCAACTTTAATAAATAGAAGTTAAAAGTCTAGCTAAAGTATTTACATCTAGATCACAGTTTTCGTTAACCCATCTTCTAATAGCGGCAATCCATCCGCTTATAATAAAATCAACATAATAATCTTCGCTTACATAAGCATTTTTTCGATATTGAATATTAGAATTTATAAGGTTACAAATAAAATTTAGTTGAATAAGCCTTTCGCTAATTGAAGAAAATGAGTTGTTATTCATTATGATTGTCACAAATTCACGGTTTTGCTTTAAATACTTTAATAGATAAGCAACTTTACTAGTTGTATTTTCTCCATTAGACAAACTTAAAAATAGAGTCTCAATTCTTTTAAAAAACTGAACGATTAGTTCATCAAGAAGGTGATATAAAGAGGCATAGTGTTTATAAAAAGTTGTTCGATTTATACCTGCTTTTTCACAAAGTTCGCTTACATCAATCTCAGTAATTGATTTTGAAGTTAATAAACTAATTAAGCTTCTTGAAAGCTTTCTTTTAGTGTTTATAACCTTTAAATTAGCTTTTTTATCACCGATTTCATGTTTTTCGTAAAACAAGGGTTTTGATTGTTCTTTTTCATCAAAATTATTCATAATCAACATCATTCTATAATGTGTTGTTTTAAATGTAAAAATGAAAGTAAGGTTAATTGAATAATCAACAAGTGTTGATTAAAATTGTATTAATACTAGAGGGCTATAAAAAATGGAATATCTATTGCAGTTTAAAAACGTTAGTAAAGAGTATCATGTTGGCGATACTATAATCAAAGCTAACGATAATTTAACATTTAATATTAGTGCCAACGAATTTTGTATTATTGTTGGACCTAGTGGAAGCGGAAAAACCACTCTTTTGAATTTGCTAGGTGGAATGGATGCTTTAAGTAGTGGGTCGATTATTGTCGATAAAGAAGATATTTCAAAATATAACGAAAAACAATTAACTTTATTCAGAAGAAATTCAATCGGTTTTGTTTTTCAATTTTATAATTTAATGGCCAATTTAACTGCAATAGATAATGTTGAGATTGCTAGCGAAATTTGTAAAAATCCTCTTGATTCTAAAGAAGCATTAAAAGCAGTTGGCTTAGAAACTAGAATGAAGAATTTTCCTAGTCAATTATCAGGAGGCGAACAGCAAAGAGTTTCTATTGCTAGAGCTTTAGCAAAAAATCCAAAACTTCTTCTTTGTGATGAGCCAACCGGTGCTTTAGATTATGAAACCGGGAAAAAAGTTTTAAAAGTCTTATATGACCTTTGCAAAAAAAGAAATAAAACGGTTATTGTTGTTACTCATAACTCAGCATTAACTAAAATGGCTGACCATGTTTTACATATTAAAAATGGAACAATTGTAGCTGAAGAATTTAATGAACATCCAGTGCCAATTGAGGAGATTGAGTGGTAATGAAAAAGACTTTTTCAAAATACATATTCTCTTCAATAAAACAGGACTTAAGCCGATTAATATCAATATTTGTTATTGTTGTTTTAGGTTTAGGGTTTTTGGTTGGTTTAAAAAACACCTCTCCTGATTTAAGAGCGACCATGAATCGATACTATAATGATATGAACTTCATGGACGTCTATATTCAATCGACAATAGGCTTTTCCGATAGTGATGTTGAAACATTAAGAAGCGAGTTAAGTGGCGTTAGCCAAATTGAAGGCTATTATCAAATGGATCAATTTACATATGTTGATAATAAAAAGAGCGAAACTCGTTTGATATATCGTACTTTTGAAGATAATTCAATTGATAAAATATCACTAGTTTCTGGAAAATTTCCTGAAAAAGCTAGCGAAGTTTTGCTTCTTGATAATTCTAGCGATTCAGTAAGCCATGAACTTGGCGATGAAATTCGAATCGAAAACAATGATGGAAGTGAAGAAGTTTATACAATTTGCGGACTTGTGGACGATCCATTTTATATATCAAAAAATGGCGATGTAACAACTATTGGAAGCGGAGTTTTAGATGCAGTTGTCTATTTTGATAGTTCGTTTTATGAGCCAAAAGAAACAACAATTATAAAAATCCGTTATTCTGGAGCTAGACAATATAATTCTTTTTCTCAAGAATATAAAGATTTTATAGATAAGAAAATTGATGAAATAAAGGAGATTAGCGCTCCTTTTCTTGAAAATAGAGTAGCAGAGATCAAAGAACAAATGAAAGATGCTGCTGCTGAACAAATCAAAACTCAATTTGAAGAAGCGATAAATAATAGTGAATTTAGCGATACAATAAAACAAGGACTTATTGACGCTCTTGAACAATTTTTGGAAACGGATGAATTTGATGCTATTGTAGCAAATCAAATCGAACAAACATTTGAGGAACAATTTGGTTCGATTGATAGAACTTGGTATGTTTTATCAAGAGAAGAAAACCAAGGCGCTTATATGTTTGAACAAGATTCTGGAAAAGTTGATGCAGTAAGTGCTGTGTTCCCTGTATTTTTCTTTATTATTGCTCTTTTAGTATCGGTTACAAGTGTTACAAGAATTATTAATAAAGATAGAGGGCAAATGGGTACTTTAAAATCCTTAGGTTATTCAAAAGGAATGATTTATACAAAATATCTTTTCTATGGGTTATTAACTACAATTTTAGGATCAATTGTTGCTATATTATTTGGTCTTTTTGTTTTGCCTACCATTATTGGTTATATTTATGGAACGATTTATACGATTGGACCAATGGTTTATATTGGTGATCCTGGAACGATTGCGCTTTATACTTTCTTAATGATTGCGTTAATCCTTTTAACAATTACAGTCATTGCGTTTGCTTCTTTAAAAGATAATGTATCTTCTTTACTTATTGGAAAAGCACCAGTTCCTGGAAAGAAAATTTGGCTAGAACATATTCCATTTATTTGGAAACACTTAAAATTTAACACTAAATCAATGTTAAGAAATGTTTTTAGATTTAAGAAAAATTTAATCATGATGCTTATTGGAATTGGTGGCTGTACTGGATTACTTTTAACAAGTTTTGGTATTAAAGATTCTTTGAGCGTTATTAATACATCTCAATATGTAGATATTATTAAATATGATTTTGTTGCCAAATTAACAGATGAAGGGATGGAAGGCGATAATCCTTTTGATGTTGGTTCAAGCACAAAAGTTTATTATTACGACGGCTATGCTTTAGGTTCAGATGAAAATATTGATATGAGCTTAATTGCGACAAACTCTTTACCTGATTATGTAGGTTTAGATGATCCTTTAAGTTTTGATAGCGATAGTTTTGTTATTACAAATCAAATTGCTCAAGAATTTAACTTATCTATTGGCGATAATTTGGTAATTTCTTTAGATGATTTAAGTAATAGTCTTACACAAATTAGAATAACTGGAATTACTCAAAACTATATTGGAAATTACGTTTATTGTGGGGAAGAAATAATGAAAAATTATTTCCCAACTTTAAAACAAAACGGTTATATTGTTGATACTGGTTTAAGTGATGAAGAAGTAAATAGTTATATCGATGAAATGTTAGAAAACTCTTCGATTACAAGTATCATAAATTCACAAAACACAAAATTAGTTTATGAAAGTGTTTTAAATAATCTTGATGCTCTTGTTGTCATTATTGTTCTTTTAAGTGGGGCTTTAATTGCTGTTGTTATTTATAACTTAACAGATATTATGGTTTCTGAACGTGTTAAAGAAATAGCGACACTTCGTGTTAATGGTTATTACCGTTATGAAGCCTTACTTTATATCTTTAGAGAAATATTCTTTATGACGGTTATTGGCGTAGCTATTGGAATTGGAGTTGGTGTATTACTTCATAACTACATAATGAATAGTATCTCTTCAGTTGGATTAACTTTTGGAATGGCAATAGCTTGGCCAAGTTATATTTATACAATTCTTCTAGCTTTAGGATTTGTTCTTCTTGTTTGTTTATTGTTCTTCCCTAAAATCAATAAAATCAAGATGGCTGAAGCATTAAAATCTGTAGAATAATTGAGATTTGCAAGGTTTTTAAATTAATTATTAGAAGAAATATGAATTTTATGATGATGTTTTTTATTAAAAACTTAAGGTTAAAGAAGTCATAAAGAGATAAATTATTTTAGTTAACTTGATGATTGTTTGGTTAAAAATACTTATTACTTCGTTTGAATTTTAACTTAGTTTCTATATAATCTATCAATGTTAAGGAAGGAGCTTTTAAAAATTAACATGAATAAATATTTATTAAGTTGTTGCTCAACTAGTGATTTAAATGTTAAACATTACAAAGACAGAGGCATTCGTTATATTTGTTTTCATTACTTTCTTGATGGAATTGAACATAAAGATGATTTTGGTGAAACACTTCCTATAAGCGAATTTTACAAAAAGATGGAACAAGGAGCGATGACTAAAACAAGTCAATTAAACGCTCAAGATTATTACAATTATTTTGAAAACTTAATTAATGAAGGCTACAAAGAAATTTTACATTTAACTTTATCAAGTGGCATTAGTGGAACAATTAATAGCGCAAGAATTGCTGTTAATATGATTAATGAAAAGTACAAAGATGTAAAAATCTATATTGTTGATTCTCTTGCTGCAAGTAGCGGTTATGGCTTACTTATGGACAAACTTGCTGATTTAAAAGATGAAGGCAAGAGTATTGAAGAAGTAAGAGATTGGGCTGAAAACAATCGTTTAAGCATCAATCATTGGTTCTTTTCAACTGATCTTAAATATTTTGTAAGAGGCGGTAGAATTTCAAAAACTAGCGGATTCTTTGGAAATATGCTTCATGTTTGCCCACTTTTAAATGTTAATGATGAAGGAAAACTTATCCCTAGAGAAAAGATTATTGGTAAAAAGAAAGTTATCAATGCAATCGTTCAAAAGATGATTGAAAACGCAAAAGATGGCAAAGACTATAACGATTATTGTTATATTTCGCATAGCGCTGTATTTGAAGATGCCAAGGCTGTAAAAGATAAAGTTGAAGAAGCCTTCCCTAATTTAAAGGGAAAAGTTGAAATCTTTGATATAGGAACAACAATTGGATCCCACACAGGTCCTGGAACAGTCGCTTTATTCTTTGTTGGTAAAGAAAGAAGTAAGTAAAATTATAATTTGTTAATCCTTGGCGAGTGCCAAGGTTTTTTATTATAAAGATTTAACAAAAGAAAAAGAAGTAACTAAAATATTAAGCATGGTTAAAATTTTAAGAAAAATATTTATTAAAAATTATGAAGATGTTCAAAATGAAAAAGTAAGAGAAAAACATGGCGTATTGGCTTCCTTAGCTGGAATAGTTTTTAATACGTTACTTTTTTTGATGAAGTTAATCATCGGAATTTTTACTTCATCTATGTCAATTATTTCTGATGCTTTAAATAATATGACTGATTTTGGAAGTAGTGTTGTTAGTTTAGTTGGATTTAAACTTGCCGCCAAAAAAGCCGATAAAGAACATCCTTATGGTCATGAAAGAATTGAATATATTACAGGAATGATTACTTCTTTTATTATCATAATTGTTGCTGCTTTGTTAATTTATAATTCAATTACTAGCTTAATAAGCGGAGAAAGTGGCGCTAAGTTTTCTATTTGGGCTTTTATAATTTTAGGAGTTTCAATTTTCTTAAAATTAATATTAGCTTATATTTATCGTGGTTTAGGTAAGGCGATAAATTCAGTTGCTTTACAAGCTAACAAGCAAGATTCTTTAAACGATGCAATTTCAACTAGCGTAGTTTTAATTGCAAGTTTGATTCAATACTTTTTCCCAGATTTATGGTATTTAGATAGTTCAGTTTCTTTACTTGTAGCTCTATTCATTCTTTATAGCGGGTTAAAAATGGTGAAAGAAACCGCCTCTCCTTTAATAGGAGAAATTCCAAATGAAGAACTTATTCACAAAATCATTTCTGATATTAAAAGTTATGAAGGTGTATTAGGAGTTCACGATATTATGTTTCATTCATATGGGCCTACAAAAACTTTTATGACTTGTCACGTTGAAGTGGATGGATATCATGATACTTTTTCATCTCACGACTTAATTGATAACATCGAAAAAGAAATTTCTAATCGTTATAAAATTCTTTTAACAATCCATATGGATCCAGTTGATACTAAAAACAAAGAAATACCTGTTTTACATGATATTATTCAAAAAACCTTGCAAAACCTTAATAAAAATTTAAGTTTTCATGATTTAAGAGTGGTAAGTGGACCAACTCATACTAATGTAATTTTTGATGTTGTTGTGCCTAACAATTACAAAGAAAGTAAACTTCAATTAACAAGAGCATTACGCGAAGCAATTACAAAAGAAAACGAAAAATACATAGTTGTTATCAATTTTGATGAAAATTATATTGATTAAAGTATCTTTAAAGGTAAAAATTTTATAATATTAGTTTGACATTACTAACTTTAAGACTATAATTTTAATGTTGATAAGTTAGTTATATTTAACTTATTTTCGCAGGAGGTTTTTATGCCAATATTTATCGCTCCACATAACACAGATTTAAAAGTAGTAAAAATTTTGTTAGATGATTCTACAAAAAAACATCTTGAGAATCTTGGAATTACTTTAGGAAGCAAAATTCAAGTTTTATCTAGTGAAAGTGGAAGCGTTATTCTTCTTGTTAAAAATGGGCGACTTGCTCTTGATAGAAATATTGCTATGAAAATCTTAGTTGCATAAAGAAAGGTAGGTTTAATTTTATGCAGAAAAAATTAAGTGCCTTTGAAGTTGGCGAGACTGGCCATGTTATTAAAGTAGAAGGCGAAGGAAGGGTTAGAAGAAGACTCTTCGATATGGGGATTACTCCTGGTACTGAAATTTTTTTAAGAAAAAAAGCACCACTTGGAGATCCACTTGAAGTAACAATTAGAGGATATGAATTGACTCTAAGAAAAGATGAAGCCGTTTTAGTCCTCATGGAAGTGGGGGGAAAGTAAGATGAAAAGATTTGCTCTTGCTGGTAATCCAAATTGTGGTAAAACCACATTATTTAATAATTTAACTGGTTCAACAGCTTATGTTGGTAACTGGCCAGGAGTTACAGTTGATAAAAGAGAAGGAACTTATAAAAAATTAAGTGAACCAATTTCAATTGTTGACCTTCCAGGTATTTATTCATTATCTCCTTATACTCCAGAAGAAGTTATTTCAAGAAATTATATACTTGATGAAAAACCTGATTGTGTCATTAACATTGTTGATGCAACAAATCTTGAAAGAAACTTATATTTAACAACGCAACTTTTAGAAATTAATGTTCCAATGGTTCTTGCATTAAATATGATGGACCTTCTTTCAAAAAATAAAGAATCCATCTTAATTAACAAGCTTGAAGAAGAACTTGGAATTCCAGTTGTTGAAATTTCTGCTTTAAAAGAAGACAATTTAGACCTTTTAATGCAAAAAGCATATGAAGCAAGTCAAAAAGGAAGAAAAGGTAAAACTGTTTTAGAAGATACCAACTTAATTCATTTAATTAACGATTGTCGAATTGCTTTTGAAGGATTAAAAGTTGATAATCCTTTATTCCATGCTGTGAAACTTGTTGAACTTGATGAACTTGAAACAGCTGCTCATCCTTCGCTTGTTCATATTGTTGAAGAGTTTAAACACACTTTTAATGATGATGTTTTCGGGAATGATTTTGAGGCTTTAATTGCTGATGCGCGTTATAAATATATCTCAAAACATTTTCATGATGTTGTAGTTGTAGATCAAAAAGAAAAAGAGTTAAGAGAAGCTAAAACTAAAGCTAAAATAGAAAAAGCAAGTAAGAAAAAATCCTTCTTTAAAAAGAAAAAGTCTGCAGAATCCATTCAAAATGAAGCAAAACTTACAATATCAGATAAGATAGATAAAGTTTTGACTAATAGATGGTTAGGCATACCAATCTTCCTTATTATTCTTTTTGTTATCTTCCATTTAACTTTTAGTGAAGATTTATTCTATTTAAATGCTCTTGGAGCAGTTGATGTTGTTTCTTTTGGAGACGCTCCTGATTATGTGGCTGGTATGTTTGCAAATGGAGGTATCAATTCTCCTGGTGTCATTTTAATGAATGCATTCAATGCATTAACCGGCTGGATAAGTGATTTAATAAATCAAGGACTTACTTTAGCGGGTGCTTCAAATTGGTCAATTGGACTTGTTTGCGATGGAATTTTTGGTGGATTATTTGCTGTTTTAGGATTCTTACCTCAAATTCTAGTCTTATTCCTTTTCTTTGCAATATTAGAAGATAGCGGGTATATGGCTCGTGTCGCATTTATTCTTGATCGTATTTTTAGAAGATTTGGTTTAAGTGGAAGAGCGTTTATGCCAATGATTATGGGCTTTGGTTGTTCCGTCCCAGCCATGATAAATACTAGAACTCTTGCTGATGAGAAAGAAAGAGTTTCAACTATTAGAGTTATTCCTTTCTTCTCTTGCGGAGCAAAAGCACCAATTTTAACGGTATTTGCTTATGGAATTATATCTGTTTTTGGAGAAGCTGTTGGCTTTAACTATGCGGATGTAGTTGTTTATGGAATGTATGTTCTAGGTATGGTAGTTGCTTTACTTACTGTTATTATCATGAGAGAAACTACTTTAAGAGGAAAAGTTCCACCATTTATTATGGAACTTCCTGCTTATCATTTGCCTCAATTTAAATCCTTAATGATTCATTTATGGGACAAAACAAAACACTTTGTTAAAAAAGCTTTCACTATTATTTTACTTTCAACAATTATTATTTGGTTTACATCACACTTTACATGGGGATGGAGATTTATTGATATTGAAAGTGGAAATCCAGAAGATATCGCTTTAATTTCTAACTCAATTCTTGCAAGTATTGGTCAATTTATTCAACCAATCTTTACTCCACTTGGCTTTGGTTCTACATTAAGTAGTTTTGGTTGGGTATTTGCGGTAGCAGCAATTAATGGCTTAGTTGCAAAAGAAAATGTAATTTCTACTTTAGGAACTTTAGCTCTCGTTTTAAACCCAATGTTTGATGCTGGAGAAGAAGTTGTTGAAGGCTTAGCAGCTGCTGAATTAATGATTGAATCAACTGGAATTACATTAAGTGGAGTTATTGCTTTTATCGCCTTTAACATGTTAACCATTCCTTGCTTTGCGGCTGTTGCCACAGCAAAAGGTGAATTACCAGAAGGAAGATTTGCATCAACTTTAATTTTCTGGGTGGTTACATCTTATGTTGTTTCAATGATGATTTTCTTAATTGGAAATTATGTTTGGACACTTGCAATATTTATTCCTTTAATTGTTGTAGCTGTTGTTTTGCTTGTTTTATGGAGCAAGAAACAAAAAGCAATAGAAAATAAGGAGGCAAGATAAAAATGTTAAATCGATTAATTAATGTTTTAGATGATGCTCTTTCTATAACCACTGCTGATATAGTGATTATTGTCGTAATTGTTTTAATTGTATTAGCTCTTGTCGGGTATTTTGCTTATAAAAAAATGACCGGAAAAAGAATTAGTGATTGTGGATGTGGTTCAACTGATGCAAAAAAACTAGTTAAAAGTTATTTCAAAAAATATCCAAAAGAAAAGAAGGATGAAAACAAGACTCACCATAACGATGGATGTTGTTGTGGTAATCATTAATCAATACTATTAATTTTTAAGAAATGTTCTAGTCTAGATGATTAGAACATTTTTTGTTTTAAAAAGTTATTTCTGAAAGTTTAAAAATAAAAAGAAATTCTACGATGACTCATTTTATTTAATTCCAGAAAAATCAATTAATAAAGATTAAAATTAAGGCACTATTAATATCGATATTTATCGCTTTTTTTATATTGTAAGCGCTTTCTTTCTCGTTTAAAATAAAGGAAGGTTTAAAACAAGGGAGAATTATATCGATGAAACTGCAAAAAGTAGCTGTGGATATGATCAAATCAATTTGTGCTAGATATAAAGATGAACCTAGTCCATTAATGTTGGTTTTAAGTGACGTCCAAAAAGAATACGGTTATATACCACTAGAAGTACAAGAAGTTATCAGCCAAGAATTAAATGTTCCTGTGAGTGATATTTATGGTGTTGTAACTTTTTACTCTTTCTTTAGTTTAACTCCAAAAGGAAGATATGTTATCGGAGTTTGTATTGGAACTGCCTGCTATGTTAAAGGCGGTCAAAATGTCTTGGATAAGTTTGGCGAGTTATTAAAAATCAAGCCAGGCCAAACCACTGAAGATGGTCTTTTCACTTTAGATGGCTTACGTTGTATTGGTGCTTGTGGTATTGCTCCTGCAATCAGTATCAATGGAAAGGTTTATCCAAAAGTTAAGCTTAGTGATATTCCTCAAATTATAGCTGAATATAGAAATAAGGAGATGGAATAATATGGCAAAACAAGTAAAAAAACCTGCAAAAGTCGAACAAAAAATCAAAACACTAGAAGATTTAAAAAATAAAATTGCTCATTGTAGCGAATGTGTAAGCAATAAATTTAATGGAAAAGATGGCAAAAGACACATTGTTGTTTGTGGCGGTACAGGTTGTTTATCTTCAGATTCACAAAAGATAATCGATAATTTTAATGCCTTAATTAAAGAAAAACATTTAGAAGATAAAGTTACATGTAACGTTGTTGGCTGCTTTGGTTTTTGCTCTCAAGGTCCATTTGTTAAGATTTATCCTGAAGATACTTTATACCATGCAGTTAAACCAACTGATTGTGTAAAAATTATTGAAGAAGACATCATTGGTGGAAAAATAGTCGAAGAACTTTTATATACTGAACCATCAACTGGTAAAAAAGTTACAAGACAAGATGATATTAATTTCTATAAAAAACAACTCAGAATTGCTCTTCATGGTTGTGGAACAATTAATCCAGAAGTTATTGATGAAGCTTTAGGTTATGATGCTTTTAAAGGATTAATTCGTGCTTTAAGCATGAAACGTGAAGAAGTAATTGAAGAAATTTTAGCTAGCGGACTTAGAGGAAGAGGCGGTGCTGGCTTCCCAACTGGCAGAAAATGGAAATTTGCTTACGATGTTCAAAACGATACAAAATATGTAGTTTGTAATGGCGATGAAGGCGATCCAGGCGCATTTATGGATCGTTCAATTCTTGAAGGAAATCCAGTTGCTGTTATTGAAGGTATGATGATTGCTGGATATGCAATTGGCGCTCAAAATGGTTATTTCTATGTTAGAGCAGAATATCCTATTGCAGTAAATAGATTAAGGACTGCTATTAAAGAACTAGAAGAAATCGGTTTACTTGGTGACAACATTTTAGGAAGCGGTTTTAGTTTTAGAGTTCATATTAGACTTGGAGCTGGCGCTTTTGTTTGTGGAGAAGAAACTGCTCTTTTAAATTCAATTGAAGGAAAAAGAGGTATGCCTAGAACAAGACCACCTTTCCCAGCTGTTAAGGGTTTATGGGATAAACCAACAATTATCAATAACGTGGAAACTTTAGCAAACGTTCCTTATATCATGAGAGTTGGTGCTAAAGAATATGCAAAAATAGGTACTGAAAGAAGTAAAGGAACTAAAGTTTTTGCTCTTGGCGGAAAAGTTAAAAATGTAGGTCTTGTTGAAGTTCCAATGGGTACAACAATTAGAGAACTTGTTTATGATATTGGCGGTGGAATTCCAAATGATAAGAGATTCCAAGCAATTCAAACTGGTGGACCATCAGGTGGTTGTTTAACAATGAATGAACTTGATACACCAATTGAATATGAATCATTAGTTGAAAAAGGAAGTATGATGGGCTCTGGCGGAGCAATTGTCATGGACGAAGACAACTGTATGGTTGATGTTGCTAAATTCTATCTTGAATTTATTTGTGATGAAAGCTGTGGAAAGTGTTCACAATGTAGAATTGGTACCAAAAGACTACTTGAAATATTAACTAAAGTTACAGATGGTAAAGCCACTATGGAAGATTTAGATAAACTTCAAACATTAAGCGAATCTATCCAAGTTGGTTCTTTATGTGGACTTGGACAAACTGCACCAAATCCAGTTCTTTCAACTTTAAATAAATTCAAAGACGTTTATATCAGACACGTTAAGGATAAGAAGTGTGATGCTGGAGTTTGTAAGTCATTAATTGAATTCCACATCGATCCAAATAAATGTAAAAAATGTTCACTTTGCGCGAGAAATTGTCCAGTTAACGCAATTAGTGGAGTTGTCGGTAAAGAGGTATTTAAGATTGACCTTGATAAATGTATTAAGTGTGGAACTTGTATCTCAGCCTGTAAATTTGGGGCAATTTATAAGAAATAGGTGGTACTGAGTTATGGCAAAAATACAAATATTTATTGAAAACAAACCTTATGTTGTTGAAGAAGGTTTAACAATACTTGAAGCCGCAAAAATTTGTGGTTATAACATTCCAAATCTTTGTACATGGAAAAAAGGCGAATGCTCAGTAGCAAGTTGTAGAGTTTGTCTTGTTAAAGTAGAAGGTGAAAGAAGACTTGTTCCAAGCTGCGCTTATCCAATTAGAGAAGGTATTAGAATCTCAATTGTTGATCCAAAAGCTGTTGTTGCAAGAAGAACTAGTGTTGAACTTTTACTTTCTAATCATTATTACAACTGTCAAGCTTGTAGAAAGAATGGACAATGTGAACTTTTAGAAGTTGCAAGAAGAGTTGGTGCTAGACCTGAACAATATGTTGGGCAAAAAACTAAATCAACTTATGATGAACTTGCTCCATCTTTAATTAGAGACACTTCAAAATGTATCCTTTGTGGAAGATGTGTCGAAGCTTGTAAAAATACCCAAGGAATTGGTATTTTAGGTTTTGAAAATAGAGGCTTTAATACAATTGTCGGACCAAGCGAAAATAGAAGTTTCAATAATGTTCCATGCATTCAATGTGGACAATGTACACTTGTTTGTCCAACAGGTGCTTTAATGGAACATAGTGAAATTGATAAACTTGATAAAGCCTTCCATGATGGAAAATATGTTATTGTTCAAACTGCTCCTGCAGTTAGAGCAGCAATTGGCGAAGAATTTGGCGAACCTATCGGAACAAATTCAACTGGAAAAATGGTCGCTGCTTTACATCGTTTAGGTTTTTATAGAGTTTTTGATACAAACTTTGCTGCAGATTTAACAATTACAGAAGAAGCTAGTGAATTTATTCAAAGAATTATTTCGCATAGACCAGGACCAATGATCACTTCCTGTTCTCCAGGTTGGATTAATTATATTGAATATTACTATCCAGAACTTTTACCTCATCTTTCAAGCTGTAAATCACCTCATGAAATGATGGGCGCAATAATTAAATCTTATTATGCAGAAAAACATAATATTGATAGAAGCCAAATTTGTGTTGTTTCTATCATGCCATGTACTGCAAAGAAATTTGAAAAAGAACGTCCAGCAAATAGCGTTGATGGAATTAAAGATGTTGATGTAGTTTTAACAACAAGAGAACTTGCTGAACTTATTAAAAGAGCTGGTATCTTGTGGAAAAAACTTCCAGAAGAAGAGTTTGACGATGATTTAATTGGTGAATATAGTGGTGCTGGTGCAATTTTTGGTGTTACTGGTGGAGTTATGGAAGCTGCAATTAGAACAGCTTATCATATTCTTACTAATCAAGAACTTGAACCAATTGAATTTACTCCATGTAGAGGTCTCGAGGGAATTAAAGAAGCAACACTTAAAATTAACGGAGTTACCTATAATTTTGCAATGTGTAGTGGAATGAAAAATGCTAAAGTCTTGCTTGAACAAATTAAAAATGGTGAAAGCAAATATGACTTTATAGAAGTTATGGGCTGTCCAGGTGGATGTATTAATGGTGGCGGACAACCATATGTCTTCCCACTATTCTTACCAAACGAAGACGACAATATCCAAGATACATATATTCAAAAAAGAGCCAGTGTTCTTTATGGAATTGATAAAGGAAAGAAAGTTAGAAGAAGTCACTTAAATCCAGATATTATTACATTATATAAAGAATATTTGGGCGAATATGGTTCTCCAAAAGCTCATAAGTTATTACATACAACTTATAATGCTCAAAGAGAAAAATATCCTGATATCAATCCTGAATAAAGGAAAGAAACAATTAAATATAAGAGTTGCTAGTTAAAATTAGCAACTCTTTTAATTGTGAAAACATGTTTTAAAGAAGTTAAGATTAACGAAGACAACGTTTAAATTTTAATGAATAGAGAAATTAAATATATCCGATTAATATCGAGTTTTATTTATAAAAAAAGATACGATTATTATATATTTAATTTTCGTGAAAAATTAGTTATAAATTTTCTTAAAGTCAAAAAATCATTTACTATGTCTAAGACAACTTGTTTTGCAATTTAAACAACAAAAATCGTTCTTGAGAAGTTTCTTGACCTTTGATATTATTATAAAGCACACGGAGAAGTACCCAAGCGGCTGAAGGGGACGGTTTGCTAAACCGTTAGTAGGGGCAACCCTAGCGTGAGTTCAAATCTCATCTTCTCCGCCAAAATTTGAAAAACAGCGATTATTATCGCTTTTTTTATTGCTTTTTTAATCTCTAATATAGTGGTTTTTTAATAATAAGAATGAAATTTTATAAATATTAGATATAATATTTACATATGCCGAGTTTGATTACACATTATGAATTCTCAAAGCAGAATTTCCCAAAACATAAAAAAATATTCTATTTAGGTTCACAAGGACCAGACCCATTCTTTTACTATGGGTATACTTCACCATTAAGATCAAATATTAAAGAAGTGAGAGAATTTGGAACATATCTTCATGAGATTGATCCATTTATTACTTTTTCTTTTTTATTTGATTATGCAAAAAGCGAAGAAGACAAAGGGAATGAGGAAATATTAATTGCTTTTATAAAAGGATTGATGTCTCACTATGTTTTAGATAGAACTTGCCATCCATATATTTTCTATAAAACAGGCTTTCCTTTAAAAGGGACAATATTTTCAATTTATCATTCTCTTTTAGAAACTGATATAGATGTTTTAATGGAAGAAAATTTTAATGACAAGCCAAGTTTTAAAGAAATGCTAAAAGTCGATAATAAAGAACTTAAACTAGTTTCAAAAATGATGAAAGCTTTAGCAGATTATCTTAATAAAGAAGGAGTAGATGAAAAAAGCTATTATCGTTCAGTCAAAACGATGATTACAGTTAATAGATGCATTAACTCTAAACTTTTTGGATTTAGAAAGTTCATCTTTTCTCATTTTATGAAAACCACTGCAATCAATGCGATGTCTCACCCTAAACTTAAAAAACTAGATAAGAACATAGATTATTTAAATTTGAATGAAGAAGAGTGGTTTAATGTCGTCACTAATGAGTCCATGGGTAAAGATACTTTCTTTGACTTGTTTGACAAAGCTTATATTGATTTAGCTCATATCTTACAAACAATTGATGATGTTTATTATAATGACTTAGACTATGAACCAATCAATGAATTCATCGGTCAAATAAATCATGATGGAATCAAGATTGGGCAAAAGATGAAATATTTTTCATTAATTTTCAAAAATTAAGAAAATAAATTGTTTATTTAAGAAGGTTCTCCTTGGAGGCCTTTTTTATTTTCTCACGATACTCTTTTGGCGTGATTTTTTCAAACTCAAGAAAGGTCTTTGTAAAATGAGGTTGAGAAGAAAAACCTAGATAATCACTTATAAAGAGAATGGTTTTGTCTTCATCTTGCAATAAAAGCTTGCTAATCTCAATTTTTTTCTTAAGTAAAAAGTTGTTTAAAGTAATACCAGTTTCCTTTTTAAATATTTTACAAAGGTAGGTTTTTGAGACATAAAAATAGTCTGCGATTTCTTGTAAAGATATTCTTTTTGATAAGTTTTGCAAAAGGTAGTTAGTGACTTTATTAGCGATTGAAGAACCATCATTATTTTTAAGATAAGAAACAAGAGTAGTATATTCTCTGATACTTTCATAATATAGATTTCTGACATCTTCCTCTTTATTTAATAGCTGACATTTTTGAATATAATTATCGCTTAAAGTTAGGGCGTGTTCAGGATCAACTCCAGCTTCAATTGCCGCTCTTGAAACTAGAGTAATAGTGCAAATAAATAAAATTCTTTCCTGTTTTAAAGGGTTTTTAGATAAAAAACCAGACCTAACTGGTTTCATATTTTTGACTAGATTATCTAATAAGATGACATCCCCGCTTTTAACAATTTTTATAATCTCTTTTTCCATTGATAAGGAATTATAATGATACTCTTGTGATATTTTTGAATTAGCCATTTGATCTTGAGGAACAATAGCTGGAATATTGTCTATACTAACAAAATCACCAATACTTCTTTTTTCGCCATTTAATACGTAATTAATCATAAGAAGCATCTCCATAAATGTAGTAAAAGGAATAACTGAAGATGTTTTAATGGCTGAAAGAAAACTCTCTTTATCTTTACTAGGTATATTTAAATCATACATGAGATTAAGTGCATTAGAATCATCACTACTAGTAGAAGATGGCCCTAAAATTATTTGATAATTTTGATAATTAATTATTCCATAATAGTAAAAATATGGCGCAGCAAAAGCAAAAATGTTCTCTTTATGTTTTAAAATTTCTTTTTCATAAAGAATCATTGGATCAATAGGAAAATTAACAATTGAATAAATGTTTATGAGTTTTCCATTTTTATATATTCTTACTGGAATTGCTGAAATGTTACTTATCGAATCACAAATATAATTTATATCAATCATGATAACAACATTATATAAGAAAAGTTTAATTTTATATAAGGAATTTATTGGACGCAAAAATATAATTAAATTAATGAAAGCGCTTACAAAGGTTAATTTATGAGAAATTATATCGATATTGAAAAAACAATTAAAGAAATGAGCCTAAAAGAAAAGGCTATGTTTTTAACTGGTTCAAAGCCAATGCATAATTATGGAGTAAAAAGATTAAATATTCCTTCTTTGACTCTACTAGATGGGCCAAATGGATTAAGAAAAATTGTTAATGATGGAGACTCACTAGATGGAATCTCTAAATCCGAAAAAACAACGTGTTTTCCTTGCGGAGCAATGCTTGCTTCCACATGGGATAAAAATTTAATAAGAAGAGTAGGTGAGGCGATAGCAAAAGAATGCATTTATTTTGATGTTGATGTTTTATTAGGACCTGCAATTAATATAAAAAGAAATCCATTATGTGGAAGAAATTTTGAATATTATAGCGAGGATCCTTTTTTAGCTGGTAAAATGGCAGCTAATTTTATAAATGGTGTTGAAGGTAAGCATGTTGGAGTTTCAGTAAAGCATTTTGCCGCCAATAACAACGAGAAATATCGCTTTTTTGGAAATAACATAATTGATGAAAGAACTTTAAGAGAGATATATTTAAAACCTTATGAAATCGTTTTAAAAGAAAGCGATCCTTCTTCGTTTATGGCTGCATATAACAAGATAAATGGTGAACATTGTTCTCAAAACAAGTTTTTATTAACCACATTTTTAAGGGAAGAGAACAATTTTAAAGGTTTTGTTGTTACTGATTGGGGTGGAATTGTCGATAGAGAAAAGGCAATTAATGCAGGATTAGATTTAGAAATGCCTGGAGAAACTCCACATAATATGAATTTATTAATAGATGGAGTTAAAAATAAAAGAGTTAAAGAAGAAACTCTTAATGAAAGCGTAAGAAGACTATTAAAGATTTATAACAAGACTCTTAATAGAGAAGAAGTAACAAAAAGAGTTTTTGATGATAATTATCATTTAGCAGTTGGTGCAGCAATTAAAGGAGCAATTTTATTAAAAAATGATGGAATATTACCTTTAAAGAAAGATAAAAAATATTTAGTAATTGGTGATTTATTTTCTTCTCCTCGTTATCAAGGGAGTGGATCATCTTTACTTAACCCTTATAAATTAAAAACACATCTTGAAGCATTTAAAGAAAACGATATTGAATTTGATTTTGTTGAAGGATATAAACAATACGACGAAAATAATCAAAGTGTTTATTTAGAAGCTGAAAAGGCAATTAAAAACAATAATTATGAAGCTATTATTTTTTATGGAGGTCAATCGGATTTAATTGAAAGTGAAGGTTTTGATCGTGGGACAATGGAACTCCCTTTAAACCAATTAAAACTTTTAGATTTAATCATAAAAGAAAACAAAAAAGTAGTTTTTGTTTTGTTTGGTGGAAGTGCAATCGAATTAGGGTTTAAAAATGATGTAAATGCAATTTTAAATATGCTATTACCTGGAGAAGGGATTGGGGAAGCTACAACAAAACTCCTTTTTGGAGAAGTTTCTCCTTCTGGAAGACTTGCTCAAACTTTCATGAAAAAATACCAAGATGTTCCTTTTTATGATGAATATCAAAAAGAGCATGATGCATTTTATAAAGAATCAATTTTTGTAGGGTATCGATATTTTGATACTTTTAATGTTGATGTTGATTATCCTTTTGGATATGGACTTAGTTATACAAGTTTTCTTTATGAACACATTAACATTGAAAAAAATAATGACAAAATATCTGTTAACTTTGTTTTAAAAAATATCGGGGAATATGATGGGGAAGAAGTGATTCAGATTTATACTTCTAAAAAGAATTCAAAATTGGTTAGACCTTTAAGAGAACTTAAAGCTTTTGAGAAAGTTTTTCTTAAAAAGGGCGAAACAAAATTAATTAATATAGAGATATCAATTAAAGATTTAATGGTTTATGAAACAAGTAAACATAGATGGATTTTAGAAAATGGAGAATATCTTATCTCTGTTAATAAAAACTCTAGAGAAGTTATTTATGAAGATAATGTTTATTTAAATGGCGAAGAAATTGATGTAAAAGAGACTTTTAGAAATGATAATCAAACCTACTTAAAAGAACTCAAAAACATTACTAATGATGAATTTATCTCGCAAAATCATATTATTTTTGAAAAAAATGATATTTATAAAAAACCATATACTCTTGAAACACCAATTAGTGAATTAGGCGGATTTGTAGGAAAAGTTTTTAAAAATGCTGTAGTTGGAGTAGGTATTAAAAAGATTAAAAAAGCCAAAAAAATAAAAGATAGTAGTGTAAAGGAAAGAGAGTTAAAGGCAGGAACATTTATTTACTATTTAATGCCAGTAAACACTTTAAGAAGTTTATCTTTTTCTTCAAGCGGATCTCTTCCTTATAACATAGCTCAAGGAATTTTAGATATGTGTAATGGACACTATCTTAAAGGTATTAAAAAAATAATAAAAAAGGAGGAAATTAAAGATGAGTAAAGGTAATGGATTTGTACTTGAAAATCGAATTTTTGACTCTCGAGTAAAAAGTAAAAATGTTACAGGAAAAGAAAAGCGGCTCGGTTATTTATTAGGACCTTGTGGCGCTTTATTGTTAAACGCAACATTGAACATTTACTTGAATCAATATTACGTTGATGTTTTAGGTTTAGGAGCTTTATTTGGTGGCTTATTTATCGCTCTTTTTCCTATTTTTTCTAAAATTATCGATGGAGTTGTTGATATTTTATATGGTTATTTAATTGATAGAACAAAATCAAAGCAAGGAAAAGGAAGACCATGGATTTTGTTATGTGCCCCATTACTTGCAATAACTGGAATTTTACTTTTTACAGTTCCTCAAGCTGATCCTGGAATTCAGGCAATTTATGTTGTTATTACATATAATTTATTCTATTCATTTGCCTATTCAATTTATAACATGGCATATAACTTAATGGTTCCTCTTTCTACAAGAAACACTCAACAAAGAAATTTATTAAGTGTTTTCACTCAAGTTTCAACCATTATGATTTCAGGAATATTAGTTGCTTTAATATTCCCTATGGTTGTTCTTCCTTTTATAGGTGTTGATAAAACTATGTGGATTATAGTTATGTCAATTTTTTCAACAATAGCTCTTCCATTAACTCTTATTCAATATTACTTTACAAAAGAAAGAATTACTGAAGAAAAAAGAGATCAGCAAGAAAAAAAGATTCCTTTTAAAGCTCAATTAAAGGCAGCCTTCTCTGATAAATATATCTATTTATTAATGTTATATTTTATGGTCTACACACTTGGGACACAATTTAAAAACCTTGGTTTAGTTTATTTCTCTAACTATGTACTTGGCGAATATTCAGATGGTATTACTCAAACAATGATATCAGTTATTGGTGGTGTTCCAATGGGAATTGGTATCTTTGCTGTTTGGCCTTTAGTTAAACGATTTGGAAAGAAAAATGTAACTTTTGTAGGCTTTTTAATCTATGCATTAGGTTCAGCAATATGTTGTATTGCTCCAGATAACATGGTAATTGTACTTATTGGTCAATTTATTAAAAATATTGGTGGCTTACCTTGTTCTTATGTATTCATGGCTTTAATGGCTGATTGTTTAGATAATCTTGAATGGAAAACTGGCTTTAGAAGTGATGGAGTTGTTACAGCAACTTATAACATTGTCAGTACAACGGTTACAGGAGTCGGCACTGGTTTATTTAATTTTGGACTTAGTGCTAATGGTTATGTTGCTCCAATTACTGGAGATGTCCCTAGTGATATTATAAACGAAGTTCAAAAGACTATTAATAATGCTGATGGATCAATTTCCACAATATTTAAACAAAACGATAGCGTCATTAACTTTATTGTTTTTGCTTTCCTTGGCTTTGAAATTCTTACAGGTTTAATTTCAGCAATTCTTATTTGGTTTATTGATGTTGAGAAAAATATTTCTAGAAAGCAAAAAGTTCTTGTTGAAAGAGAAAAAGAAGAATTCAAAAAAGAAGGAAAAGTTTGGTTACCTGCTGATGAAAGAGCAGCTATCAAACAAGAAAAAGATGATTTAGAAGCTGAAGAAGCTTATAAAGAGGAATTAGTTGTAAAATGCGAAAAAGAAGGTAAAGATTTTGCTAAAGAATATGCAATTCATTTATATAAGAAAAATCTAAAAGCAGAAAAAGAACATCAAAAAGAATTAAAAACTATAAATGCTGAAAAAGCTTTTAATGAAAAAATGAAAAAGAAACATGCTGAAAGATTAGCTAAGTTTAATGATAAACAAAAAGCTAATTATGAGAAGCATCAACAAAAGCTTGAAGAAAAGTGGATAAAAGAAAAAGAGCGTGGTGAGCGCATTTATCAAAAATTCCAAAAAGAATTAGGAAATATATAATATGAAAATTAATGATATAAGATGCGAATATTTAATAAATCCAATTGGCATTGATATTAAAAATCCTCGTATCACTTGGAATTTAAGCGAAGGCAACAAGCAAACAGGTTATAAAATTATTTATCAAATAAATGGAAAACATAAAGAAAGTGAATTTATTAAAACAAGTTCAATGAATTATGTTTTTAAAGATGAATTTAATAGTAGAGACATTGTAACTTATCAAATTGAAGTTTTTGATGAAAATGGAAAATCATTTATAAGTGAAGAAAATTCTTTTGAATTTGGTCTATTAAATAAGTCTGATTTTATTGCTAAATGGATCAGTGGAAACTATAAAGTTAATAAAAAAAGAAGATATCCAGCTGATTATTTTCTAAAAACTTTTAATGTTAAAGATGTTAAAAAAGCAAGACTTTATATAACCGCACTTGGATTATATGAAGCAAAAATAAATGGTAAAAGAGTTGGTGATTTTGTATTAGCGCCAGGCTCAACCGATTATAACAAAAGAGTTCAATATCAAACTTATGATTGTTTAAGTCTTTTAAAAGAAGGAGAAAACACTTTAGAAATTGTTTTAGGAGATGGTTGGTTTAGAAGTACCAACGGTTCTTGGGGACATCCTAATACTTTTGGAACTGAAACTAAGTTATATTTACAACTTGAACTTACTGATTATCACGATCAAAAAACAACAATTATAAGTGATGAAAGTTTTAAGTGGTCTAATGATGGACCAATCGGAATTAACGATTTAAAAGATGGGGAAAGAGTAGATGCAAATCGCGTACAATCTTACAAAAACCTTGCAAAAGTAAGCTCTTTTGACGCGAACTTCCGTTCATCCAATAATTATTATGTTAAAGAAAAAGAATTTATCAAGCCAATTAGAGAGATTATTACGCCTAGGGGGAAACACGTTTTAGAATTTCCATTTAATATGGCTGGATATATCTCTTTTAAACTTAATGCTAAAAAGGGACAAACTATAAGAATAGTTCTTGGAGAACTTATTGATAAAAATGGTGAGTTTACTTTAAGTAATATTCAATGCCGCTCTGAAAGAACTGTTACACCTCTTCAAGAAATTGATTATGTCTTTAAAGAAGGTTTAAATGAATATACTCCTAAGTTTTTCTTTGGAGGATTCCGCTATGCATTAATTGAAACTGATGTTGAATATACTTTAGATAATTTTACAGGCATTGCTGTTTATAATGATTTTCATAGAACAAGTGAATTTTCTTCATCAAATAAACTATTAGATATTTTCTTTGAAAACACTTTAAGAAGTTTAAAATCTAATTCTATCGATGTACCAACAGATTGCCCTACAAGAGAAAGAGCTGGATGGACTGGTGATTCACAAATCTTTTTAGATACAGCTACATACTTAGTCGACTATGCACCTTTTGCTAGAAAACATATTAATGATTTGATTGATCGCCAATTTAAAGATGGAAGATATGCTCAAATTGTTCCTACAGTAAATGAAGATTTTTATATGGCAACTCTTAATGGAAGCGTTGGATGGGCTGATGCTGGAATTCTTATACCTTATCGCTGCTATTTAAAGTATGGCGATATCAGATTTATAAAAGATAATTATGAATCAACGCTTAAATACATCAATTTCATGATTAAAAGAATTGGTAAATGGGGTGGACCAATTTCTAAACACGTAAAAATATCAAGAAAAGGTAAAAAATATTTAGTTAGAAAAGGTCAATCTTATGGAGAGTGGCTTGAGCCGGTGGAAATTTTTAAGCAACACTGGACTGATGTTATTTTCCCTCATCCAGAAGTATCAACAGCTTATACAAATTACGTTTTAAGAATTTTTAAAGAAATCTCAAATTTAACAGGACATTTAGATATAATTCCAAAATTAGATAAATATATAGAAGGAACAAAAAAATCATATCAAGAATTAGTTTCAACAGAGAAATTTTCTTTAGATACTGATAGACAAGCAAATCTTGTTCGTCCTTTATATATGAAACTTTTAACTGAAGAACAAGAAAAATTCGCTAAAGATCGCTTAATTAAAGCTTTAGATAATTTTTCATGGCGTATTGGAACAGGCTTTTTATCGACTCCATTCATATTAGAAGTCTTAAAAGACATGAATTGGGAATATGCATACAAATTACTTGAAAATGAAGAAAAACCTGGTTGGTTATTTATGGCTAAAAATTCAACTGGAACAATATGGGAAAGCTGGGAAGGAGCTTATGGCAATGAGAATATTGCTGTAGCATCGTTAAATCATTATTCAAAAGGAGCTATGTCCGAATTTTTAATAAAAGAAGTTTTAGGAATTAAAGTGTTAAAAGAAAATACTTTTGAAATCTCTCCTGTAATTGGTGGCTCATTAACATATGCTAAAGGTTATTATGAATCAATATATGGTAAAATAAGTGTTGATTGGAAAAAGGAGAATAATCAAATTGTTTTTAAAATTGATGTACCAGCAAACGTTGAGGCTAAATTTAAATTTATCAACACAACAAAAGAGTTAAAACCTGGAGAAAACACTATTCAAGTGAATTTATAATTATGGAAAAAGAATATCATTTAGCTATTGATATTGGAGCTAGTAGCGGAAAAAGCGTTATTGGCTATTTAAAAGATGGCGAATTAATTAATGAAGTAATTTATCGTTTTCCTAATGCCTGCTTTGAAGATAAAGAAGGGCACAAAATTTGGGACGTTAATAAATTATTTAATGAAGTAATAAACTCAATTAAAGCAGCATTATCAAAAGAGAAAAATATCAAAACCTTATCGATTGATACATGGGGTTGTGATTATGTTTTGCTTGATGAAAATGATGAAATAATTTTGCCTGTTTATTCATATCGAGATAATCGAACAGAAGATATTATTGAAAAAGTAAATTCAATAATCTCTAAAGAGGAACTATTTTCTCTTACCGGATCTCAATTTCAGCCATTTAATACTTTATATCAACTATATAAAGATAAAGAAAATGGGCGACTTAAAAAAGCAAAAACCTTTTTGATGATTCCAGAATATTTAATGTTTAAATTAACCGGGAAAAAAGTTCATGAAATAACAAATGCTTCAACCACTAATTTAATTGAAAAAGATAAATACGATTATTCTACAAAAATTATCGAAAAACTAGGTTTTTGCAAGGATTTATTTATAAAACCTTCAAAAGTTGGAACGCTTGTTGGTGATTTATTACCTCAATTTCAAAAAGAACTTAACACTAATATTATAGTTAAACTTTGTCCAACTCATGATACTGCTAGTTGCGTAAGGTTTTTAAATAATGATGAGAACTCATTATATTTATCAAGTGGAACTTGGTCTTTACTTGGCACTAAATTAGATAAATATTTTATTTCAAAAGATGCTTTTACGAATAATTTCTCTAATGAATTAGGACCTAGTTATGTGCGTTTTCAAAAGAACATAATGGGTTTATGGATCATTCAAAATCTATTAAAAGAAGAAAATGATGATATATTAAATGCTATTTCTTTAGCTAAAAATAGTTCTTATAAAAAGATAATTGATGTTAATGATTCTTCTTTTTTAAATCCTATAAACATGAAAGAAGCAATCATGAAATATTTAGAAAATCATAATTTAGATAAACCTAAGACAAAAGGAGACTTATATAATTTAGTGTTTATTTCACTAGCTGAATTTTATAAAAAGACCATTGATGATTTATCTAAATTATTAAACAAAAGTTTTGATAAAATATTTATTTTAGGTGGAGGAGCTAAAAACGATTATTTAAATAAACTAGTTGAAGAAAAGACAAAGTTAAAAGTTGTTGCCTACCCTTATGAATGTAGTGCTTTAGGAAATTTATTATCACAATGTGAGGATTAGATATGAGAAAAGAAGTAATTGAAGTTTATAAAAAACTAGGAATTGACGTTAAAGAAGCTATCGAGAAACTAAAAAACATACCAATAAGTGTTCAATGCTGGCAATTAGATGATATCGATGGCTTTTTAAAAAAAGAAAGTCTGAGTGGTGGAATTGCAACGACCGGCAACTACCCATATAAAGCAAGAAATTTTGAGGAGTTAACTTCTGATTATGCTTTTGCATTAAGTTTAATTCCAGGCACGAAAAAGATAAATCTTCATGCGATTTATGAAGATAGCGATATCGTTGATAGAAGTGAAATTACTTATTTAAATTTTAAAAGACGGATTGAGTTTGCTAAAAAGAATAATGTTGGCATTGATTTTAATCCAACTGTCTTTTCTAGTGATATGTTAGTGGATGGTTTGTCTTTATCTTCTCCTAAAAAGGAGGTAAGAGATTATTGGATTAAACACTGTATTAATTCAATAAAAGTCAGTGAAAAATTTGGTGAAATTCTTCACAAGAAGAGTCTTTGTAATATTTGGATACCAGATGGATTAAAAGAAAGCCCTGCAAATCGCCTAGTTTTACGTGAAAATTTAAAAAACTCTTTAGATAAAATTTTTGAGTATAAATATAACAAAGAATATTGTGCAGTATCTTTAGAATCCAAAGTTTTTGGAATTGGTGTTGAATCTTTTACAGTTGGTTCTTCTGAATTTTATCAAAACTATTGTGCTAAAAACGGACTTTTAAATTTAATTGATATGGGACATTATCATCCAACAGAAAATGTTGCTGATAAAATTTCAAGCATTTTAGCTTTTAATGATGAAATTGCTTTCCATATATCTAGACCTGTTCGCTGGGATAGTGATCATGTTGTTAAATTAAATGATGAACTTCAAGAAGTTTGTGATGAACTAGTTAAATGTAATGCTCTTAATAAGGCTTATATTGGCCTTGATTATTTTGATGGATCAATTAACCGCGTTGCAGCTTTAGTAATAGGAGCAAGAAATTTAGTTAAAGCGTTATTAAAGAGTTTATTGACTCCATGGGAAACATTAACTAAATTACAAAATGAAGGTAACCACACTGAAATTCTCTATTTACAAGAAATAATTAAAACTCTTCCTTGGGAAGAAGTTTATGAAGAATATTTAAAAGAAACATGTTGTCTTAATGAATGTGAATGGTTTGAAAAAGTTAAAGAGTACGAAAAAGAAGTTATGGCAAAAAGAGGAGAATAATTATGAACTTTATTGAAGAAGCTACTGATATTTTAGATTTATTGTATAAACATGGATGGGATGAAAGAAACGGTGGCAATCTTTCTTATATAATTAGTAAAGAAGAGGTTGAGTCTTTTATCAAAGAAGAAAAGATAATTGGAACTTATACATATGATTTTGATATGTCTTCAATTATTGGAAGATATTTTTTAATCACAGGAACTGGTAAATATTTTAAAAACTGTAAAAGAGATCCTGAAACAAATTTAGGCTTATTTAAAATTTTAGCTAAAAATACTATTGGTTTATTATGGGGGTTAAAAGATGGAGGAGGACCAACTAGTGAAACTCCAACTCATTTATCTTGTCATATTGAAAGATTAAAAGTAGATCCTTTACATCGTCTAGTAATTCATTGTCACCCAACCAATATTATTTGCATGAGTCATATATGTCCTCTTGATGAAAATAAATGGACAGAGATTCTTCGGAAAATGCAAACTGAATCAATTGTTGTTTTCCCTGAAGGAATTGGAGTTTTACCATGGATTTTATGTGGAGGCATTAAAATAGGCGAAGAAACCGCAAAGAAAATGAAAGAATATAGAGCAGTAGTTTGGGCTCAACATGGCTTATTTACAACTGGTAGAAACTTAGATGAAGTTTTTGGTTTAATTGAAACCATTGAAAAAGCTGCTGAAATCTATATGAAAATATGTGATAAAAAAATCTATCAAAGCATTACAAATGATAATCTAAAAGAACTTGCCGCCTTCTTTAAACTTAACTATAAAAAAGGAATTATTGATTAAAAACCTTCTAAAACTCTGTTAAAACAAAAAAATCAGGAAACACTTTCCTGATTTTTTTATGTCTATTTTATATTAATTAAATGTTTCTATTTACTTACTTCTTCTTCGGCAAAAGTAGCTTCAGTAATATTTAGATCTTGGTCAATTTTAGCATTTTCTTCATCAATGAAATGTTTACTCTTATGATTTGTAATAACCGCAAATATAAAGACAATTCCACCGACAAATACTAAGACTGCAAGAGGAATAATACCTAAATTTGATGAATCAGTTGCTTGAGAAATAACACCAAAAAGAAGCGTTCCTATAAAACTAGCTCCTTTTCCAAAAGCATCAAAGAGGGAGAAAAGTTCACCTGATTTATTCTTTGGAATGATTTGAGTGAAGTAACTTCTAGAAAGAGATTGAATTCCACCTTGGAACATACCAACCGCCACAGCAAGAATCCAAAACATCCAGTTATTATTAATAAATACAGCAAATATTGTGATGAAAAGATAACCTAAGATACAAACAAATATCATCTTTTCGTTGCCAAATCTTTTAGCAAGATAAGAAATACCAATGGCACAAGGGCAAGCGATAACTTGAACTGCAACAAGAGCGATAAGTGAATCAACTTGGCCAACTCCAAATCCACCAGCAACTTTAATTGCTAATTCAATGATTGAATAAACGCCATCAATATATAAGAAGAAAGCGATTAAAAAGAGGATAATACCAGCATGTTTTTTAGCGTATTTAAATATTTCCCAAATTCTTTTATATGAATCACCAATGGATTTAAATGTAGCTTTGACTTTGCTGCCTTCAACTGCTTCTCTTTCAACAAAATAATTTTGTTTATAGGTTTTAAATAGAGGAATAGTAAATCCAAGCCACCATAAAGCATTAATGATGAAACAAATTAAATAACCCCATGGGCAAGCAAGTGAGGCATCCATTCCAGTTAATGGAGTTCCATCGGCTCCAAAAGCCTCATAACCTGTAAAGCCAAAGGCACAAATTGCGATGCCAATTAAAAATGGTACAAGGCTTCCAATATAGCCAAAAGCATAACCATAAGCCGAGATTTTATCAGTTCTTTCTATACTTGTTGTATCAACAAGCATGGAATCATAAATCATCAAAGCACCATTGTAACAAACTTTACAAATAACGAATAAAACTAACCAACCAACAAAATTCATTGGTATACCAAGCAAAATACATCCAATTACGCCAAGTAAAGTGAATATCAAAAACATTGGCTTTTTAAAGCCTTTGTAATCGCTTAAGGTTCCAACAAGTGGTCCAATTAAAACAGCGACTAAAGTAACAATACTTGCGGCATATGACCAGAAAGCATCTGAATCAACTGATGATATATTTGCAAGGTTTGTGAGGTTAGTAAAAAAGAGAGCAAAAAGAGATACTGAAACCATTGTAAAGGCACTATTACCTACATCATAAAGGATCCAACAGAGCTCTTTTTTGGTTAATTTTTTCTTTTTCATGTTGTTAACCTTCCTAAACTTACAATTAAAATTGTAAATTTTGAAAAAATCATTATCAACCTTTAGATTATTTTTAAATGTAATATTGTGGTTATTCATTGAAAATGTCAGTAACGGTTATTCATTTAAAATGTCACTAT
>ERZ779877.375-NODE-375-length-50316-cov-5.252144_pt1 | contig 50316 bp, 54 predicted proteins | sample MGYA00511556_ERZ779877 | MGnify/ENA primary metagenome ERZ779877 (study PRJEB29588, sample SAMEA2159338) | human gut metagenome | biome: human gut; feature: human-associated habitat; material: faeces | place: Denmark | collected 2008/2010 ... | reverse complement strand
TCGGCGGGACGATACAGTCCGGTATCGACGCGGTGCTCGATGTCACAGGCTTTGACCGGCAGCTTGAGGGCGCTGACCTCGTCATCACCGGCGAGGGGCGCATAGACTCCCAGAGCGCGGACGGCAAGGTCGTCTCCGGTGTCGCGCGGCGCACCAGGGCAAAGGGCGTGCCGCTCATCGCTATAGCCGGCGGCATTGCGGATTCAGCCGGGGCGGTATATGATATCGGCGTGAGCGCCATGTTCTCTACGGACAGGGCGGCGCTCCCGGTCGATATGCTGGGCGCGCGAAGCCCCGGCGATTATGAGGCGACGCTCAGCGACATTATGAGCCTGATCGCCATCGCCGAGCGCTTTGCCTGATATGTTTTACTTTTATGAAACATCTTCCTGCTTAAACCTGAAACATATTCTTGTTACACTATACTTGCAAGTGCAGAGCGATCTTTTTCATTTTTGTTCTCTTTTTATAAACAGCGCCGCCCAACTCGGGCGGCGCCGTTTTTTTGTTTGCCTGCAAAAGATTTCGTGTTGACTGAGTATACGTATGAGGATATACTTTAGCCAATACATAAAAGAGGATCATAGCACATGAAAATAAAAAATTTCGTTACCGGTCTTCTCGCGGCGCTGTGTCTGACGGCGGTGCTGTGTCCTGCCGCGCTTGCCGCCCCGGTGGAGGACGACGGGAGCTGGGACAAGATCATCGCGAACTTCCTCGATAAATATGAGGACCGCAACAAGTCCTGCTCTATAACCCTCGGCTACCGCAACCTTGTCACCGGCGAGGAGCATTTCTACAAGGGCGGGGAGTACATGGTGACATGCAGCATGTATAAGGTGCCGCTGAACATGTATTTTACCGAGAAGGTATATAACGGCGAAATGGACTGGGACACGGAGATCGGCGGCGTGAAGTATTCCGATATCCTTGAGGGCAGCATCGTCCGCTCCAGCAACAGCAAGTCGGAGCTGCTCATCAATGAGATCGGCACTTACAACGACTACCGCCGCGCCATATGCCAGTACATGGGCGAAGACCCCGACACTGTCGACGCGAAATATTATGAGAACAACTTCTTCACTGCCGAACAGATGATCTTCTGCCTGCGCACGCTGTATGAAAATCAGGAGCGGTTCCCCGGCCTTATCGACCGGATGCTCGAAGCGGAGCCGGAGCGCTTTTTCAATTACCATGAGCAGAAATATGCCGTTGCCCATAAGTACGGCTATCTGTCAGACCCGAGCTACGGCAAGCGGTATCAGAACGACTGCGCCATCGTCTACACCGATGAGCCTATCGCCATCGTTATGTTTACCGACAACTCACCCGACAGTGATAATGCCCTTGCGGATTACTGCACGCTCATGGCGGACTATGCCCAGAGCCATCTCAAGTCCACAGCATCCGCGTCCCCGAAGCCTGCGGCCGCGCCCAGCCCCTCCGCTTCACCGGCGGCAGGAGCAAGCCCTGCTCCGTCTCCCGCAGCCGCGTCCTCACCGACGCCAAGCCCCGTGCCGACAAAAAGCCCGACCTACGCAATGGGCAAAAAGGTGGCGGAGTTTGCGCTGAAGTATGTCGGCTATGACTACCTCTACGGCGGCAAAGAACCCGAAACAGGCTTTGACTGCTCCGGGCTCGTGTATTATACCTATGGCTGCTTCGGCTACCGGCTCGACCGCACCGCCGCGGTGCAGGCCAAGAACGGCGAGCACGTTGAGCCTGATGCCCTTGAACCGGGCGACATCCTGTGCTTTTATAACGACGGCTCATGGATCGGCCATGTCGGCATCTACATCGGCGACGGCGAATATGTCCATGCGCAGAACGAGGCGACCGGCGTGATCGTCTCCGCCCTGAGTGACGTTACCTGCAAGATCGAAGCACGCCGGATACTGATCCCCGGCGCGGAATTATAAGCGCGGCAGATACCGCCAGCCATTTATCCGGCGTTCACTCAAGCAGCGGCGAGAGAAACCCGACCACAAACTCGTCTTTCCCGGCGTCCCACTGAAACGCGGTGAGGTACTCGATGCTCATGCGCTGCGTATCGACCGCGGCAACATCCATGCAGTACGGCTTCCCGTCGAGTATCTCATCATCGCAGTAGCTGGAAAAGCCGTAAAATCCGTCAGCCTCACCGTTCACGAGATAATAGGTCTTTCCGCCGGCCTCAATGCAGTCCGGGAGCGAGGAATCCAGCCCCGGGGTCTCCTCGATGCGGGCGGCCTCTGCTGCGAAGCTGTCAGCATCGTATTGAAACACCGCATATATGTAGAAGCTGTTGTCTCCCAGAAAGGCATATTTGAAGTCGTATATGTACTCGGTGCAGTATCGGGCGGCAAGCTCCTTGTCAGGCAGAAAGCTCTTCCAATTGTACTTGTTGAATATGCTCACCGTCTGGGCATTGATTTTGCCGTAGTTTTTCACCGACTCTGTCCTGAACGACCGCCCGCAGCCCGTGCCGATGAACAGGAAGGCAAGGCACAGCAGGAGAACCGTACATCTTTTTGCAAAAGCTTTCATAAACAGCCTCCTCAGGTCAATATGTAAGCAGCGGGAAAAGCTCAAGCGTGCGGTCAAAACGGTATTTTCTGAAAAAGTCGCAGGCCTTTTTGGACACGATATAGAAAGGCGACGGAAATGAAGGGCCGTTAAAAGTTTGGATCATATCTGTCACATAAAAATCCTGCTCGCCTAAAACGGACTTGTCAACAGAGGGACGGGAAAGACTATTTACCACATATCTTGACTTACCGCAGACGGGGCACGTCCATATCCCGCTTGCGCCAACAACATGGAAAGAAGAATCCGGGATCATAGTTGTGACGTTGAACTGATAGATGTCGGGCATAGGCTCGTTTGTTTTCTTGCTCAGAACAGGCAAAAATTCCATTCCCTTAAGGCCGTGCTGAAGCATGAGCTTAGAAGCGGTTTCACTACAAAAAAGGGTTTTCTGCCCCCTGTCATTACAAGAATAGAAAAAGTTCCGCCCCCATTTCACGGGTTTTGAAAAATAAAACGGCGCGACCTGCGTCTGGTGAGAATATAGATCAAATTTCAGCGGCGGATCATAATAATTGCTCGCGTAACAGCTGTGAGAGAAAGTTTTCTCTGGGCAGGAATCCTCCAGCTTTTCGTTTGTTGACCGCATGGTGAACCATTCTGCTTCCTGCATTTCCTCTTCGGAGAAAACATACCACTTGACCGGATTCGATATATTGGGGAATTTTTCTTTCAGGCTCAAATGCTGCTCACTGTTCTGAAATATATCAAAACATACAAAGTCAGAGAGCTCATCGATATCTAAATCTATTCCCATGTTTCTCAATTCCATGATTTGTTTTTCGTCAAACCGACTCGCATAGTGCAGGTTTATTTCCACGGCTACCTCCTTATGAACGGCCTGCTGCCGTATGATAATTCACTCGTCCATGTGCTTCGCGCAGAACCATGCTTTCAGCAGAAACGAACCCGTCATGCCCATCACAAGTGACAGTATTAGCAGACCCACGGTGATAACCGCAAAGACCGTCTGTTGGGATCGGCCATACAGGAAGACTCTGGCAAGCCCCATACCGACAACTCCGCACAGACCCGGCAGCCAGAAATTTGGCTTTGATGGGTTTGTGTTTGAGAATTTTCCGGCTCTGATCCATGAAACGGTGATTGCCGCAAATGCCGCGGCCCATATAAGCAGCAGACCCATCATCGCAATGAGCCTCAGAACGCTTGACCCGGCCTGCAATACGGTGCATCGGTACGCGCCCAAATTCATAATTACCGCAATGTAAAGGCCAAATATCCCGTCGCACAGATACCGCGATATGCGCAAGCTGCCAAACCGCACCATCAGCACGATAAACGCCGCTGTTATAAGCAGGCACAAGAGCCCGACCGGCACAGCCCACAGTAGGCTCCGCTCCCTGATCAGGCACAGCCCAGTGCCTGACAGCAGAACTATAAAGATGCGTCCGACGCATTGCGCCTTTCTGAACGGTACGTAACCGTAATCAAGGAAAGCGGCAACATCCTTGGCGCTCAATGCTTTTGGAGCCGCGGAAGTCGTGTTTCGTTTTGAAGTCCCCATCGGCAGTACCCTCCGTCACGCCAGGCCAAAATGCGCAAGCGCCGTGTCGTAATAATAGTTCACTAATAGGTCGACACATGCGCCGTAGCTCCGCATGCCGAGCTTCTGGTCATAGCTTTGCAGGAAGCCCTCGTACACTGTGTTTGAAACGCTCTGCACCGGCGTCTCGAACTGCGCCCAGTATTCACGGCTTGCCGCGAGGTCTGCAAGCACACCGTCGCTCAGCCCGCGGTAGACCTCCTGCCACGCTCCGGGATCGGCACTGTAAAGGGCGTTGCCGAGGTGCGTGTAGGCAAGCAGGCAGGCCGAGTAGCAGTAGTCGGCGTCGCCGTATTCAAGGCAGGCCAGCACCGCTGTGAAGTTTGCCTCCTGCTCGCGCGCAACGCCGCGCTGGTGCGACAGCTCATGCGCGATAGTCGAAGCGAAGAGTGCGCCGGGAAAGTCCGTGTTGACGTTTGCCTCCGCCGTGAACGGGAAGAAAAAGCCCGTAAAATCCAGATAGCTCATTACGCGCGAGAAGTGTACGCCCTTCGCGCGTATGTCCGGCCCCTCAAGGCAGGGGAACTCCTCCTCGGCGGCCTTGAAGACCTCGTCCGAGCGTGCCAGCAGCGCCGCACGGTCAGCGGCGTACTGCCCGTTTTCGTTTCGCTCCACCTCGTGCCCGTACTTATTGAGCAGGTCGGCAAAGTATACCGTCACTGTTTCAAGCTGCTCAGCAGATACATCTCCGCTCTCAAGCCCGCTTGCGTCGAGGAAGCTGTCGCCGTAGTAGTACGTGCCCCACAGCAGGCAGAAAAGCGCGTAGACTGCGAGCCCCGCCGAGAGCAGCCGCAGCACCAGCGTGTATAGCCTGCGCAGCCGCCCCGGCCGCACGATGAGCAGCACTAATGTGACGAGTATGTACCCCGCTATGCACGCGGCAAATATGCCTATCAGCAGCTCCGCCAGCGAGAACTCAAAGTGCGCCGCAAAGACCGCCATGAGCCGGTGCAGCGGGCGTATGACCCTCTGCGACATTGCCTGCATCAGCGCGTAGTTCCCACGCAGCAGCAGGTGCAGCGCGATGATGAGCGCACTTATCAGGGCGATGATATGCGCCGCCGGACAGAGTTTATATAACGCGGCGAACCCGCGTCTTTTTCTTATTTCGGTATTCATAATACCATAATACTACAAACCCTGCTCCTCGGCAAGGAGGAATAGCTGGAAAAGCACCGCGCCGCTGCCGGGGGCAGAGAAAGGCGCGGTGCTTTTCCGCAGCCGCAGGCTTTGCGGGGCCAGGCGAAAGCGGACCCGCAAAGGCTAAACGCGGCAAGGCGGCAGGCACCGTGCCGCTGCTTGCCGGAACAGCATCATATTTATGCTTGAAAATGTATTGCAAACTGCTGCAATATACTGTAAAATAACTTTGATATTAAACGGAGGCAAGGGTATGCACGACTGGAACAGCAGCGGTCAGATCGACCCCACGGATCAGTTCATCGACTATATGGCCTTTCGGGAAGTCATGGGATGCGGCATCGATGATGACGAGGAAGACGATGACTGAACCGGCTCCTGCTTAACATGATGAAGAAAAGTAAGCTCCTGCGGGGCATTGCCGCGATCGCGCTCCCCGCTGCGGTCGTTGCCGCCGCGCTGTAACATTGCCGCCCGTTATAAATAATAAGAGCGCCCCTGCCGGATGGTAGGAGCGCTCTTATTATAACTTATAACAAACTATAGCTCTGATTACTTTGCGTTCTTTGCGAGCTCGCAGAGAGCGGTGAAGGCAGCGGGATCGTGGATAGCGGTCTCGGAGAGCATCTTGCGGTTCATGTCGATACCGGCGAGCTTCAGGCCGTGCATGAAGGTGGAGTAGTTCATGCCGTTCATCTTGCAGCCTGCGCTGATACGGGTGATCCACAGCTTGCGGAAGTCTCTCTTCTTCTGCTTACGGCCAACGTAAGCATAGCGGCCGGACTTCATCAGCTGCTCGTTTGCCATCTTATAGTGACGGGACTTGTTGCCCCAGTAACCCTTAGCAAGACCAAGAATCTTACTTCTGTGCTTGCGGGTCATCATTGCGCCTTTAACTCTTGCCATTTGATTATCCTCCTATATAGCGTCTGCCCTTATTTGTAAGGGATCATTTTCTTGATGGTTGCTTCGTTGGTTGCGTCGGCATAAGCCTCGGAACGCAGACGACGGCAGCGCTTGGTGTCCTTCTTGGTGAGGATATGGCTCTTGAATGCATGAGCGCGCTTGACCTTGCCGCTCTTGGTGAGATTGAATCTCTTCTTTGCACCGCTATGGGTCTTAAGTTTGGGCATGATATTTTCTCCTTCCGTGACTGGGTTGAAATACAGGGAGCTTCCCTCTGTATACTGATGAATTATTCCTCCGCTGCGGGAGCGTCGGCGGTCTCTTCCTTGGGCTGCTTGGGCTTTGCCGGCTTTTTCGGCGGGGTCTGCGGCTTCGGCGAAAGGAACATGGACATGTTCCTGCCCTCAAGCTTGGGCGCCTTGTCAAGATTCGCTATCTCCGCGCACTTTTCCGCAAAGTCCTTGAGCAGCGTTTCGCCAATCTCGGTGTGCGCCATCTCTCTGCCTCTGAAACGCACAGAGACCTTGAGGCGGTTGCCCTCGTTGAGGAACTTCTGGCCGTTTTTCAGCTTGGTGTTGAAGTCGTTCGTGTCGATGCCGGGGGACATGCGTATCTCCTTGACCTCGATAACGCGCTGATTCTTCTTGGCTTCCTTTTCCTTCTTGGTCTGCTCAAAGCGGAACTTGCCGTAGTCCATAACCTTGCAGACAGGGGGATTGGAGCCCGGAGCGATCTTGACCAGATCGAGGTCATGCTCGGCGGCGACCTTCAGAGCTTCCTCTGCGGACATGATACCGAGCTGTTCGCCCTGAGCACCTATCAGGCGCACTTCCTTGTCAAGTATCTCTTCGTTGATCTGATGAGCAGCGTTTGCGATTGTTAACACCTCCGGAAAAATAAAAAAGCGCGGAGCATCGGCATCCGCGCGTAAAAACACATTCAGGCTCCGAAGAGCCGTGCTTTTATTGACCTCGGCCAGCCTTTTGCTGCCGGGTGAGGACGGCGGACACCGCGCCTACTTTGTTTTAGCTTAGATAATATAACAGCTTTTGCCCATAATGTCAAGGCTTTTTTTCGTTATCCGGCGCATTTTGCGCGGGGTTTCAGCCTGCCCGTCAGGGCAAGGACTCTGTCAGTCAGTATATGCAGCAGCCATGCGGATAATGTGACCGCGGCGAGTTGTACAAGGTTTACCGCCATGCTCCCGCAGCGGAGAGCACGCGCCGCATCCGCTGCGATCGGACCTAAAAATTCCTGAACGCAGTATATCTCAAGGCTGATGCGCCCGTAAAAGCCGAAGAATCCGTTGACGCCGCGCACCGCTCTGCCGCCCCGGTCAAGCAGTCCGCCCAGCTCTGAGAGCAGAACGGTGAAGCCGAAAGCGATAAGCACGCCGGGAAAGGTGCTGTTGTAAGGCGGCTGGAAAAACGCAGTCTCGCCGAAAGTACACAGCGCGCCGAGGATAAGCCCCGCTGCAGCGGAAACGGCCGCGGCGGTATTGACAGCGCGGCGGCTCAGCTTCAGCCCGCCGTTCTGCTGCTGCCAGCCGAGGAGAACGCCGAGCACAAATGACGGCACCCGGTTTATGAACAGGAAGACGATGGGCTTGAGCACTCCGGCCAGCGGTATAGAGCACAGATACCACACCGCGGCGAACAGCGCCGTGAAGCGAGGCTTCGCGCGGCTGCGTGAGAAGAAGCGCCAATAGAGCGGAAAGAGCAGGTATGTTGCGGTGATGGCCGAGATGAACCACAGAAAATAGTGCCGCTTTATAAAGAAGCCGATGCCGGACAGGCCGAACAGATAATACAGCACCGTCCAGCCCTCCTTGGCCCACTGTATCAGCGAGACGACCAGCACGGGCACTGCGAGCCTTCTAAACCTGCGCAGCCAGAACTCTTTCAGGCCGTACTTGCCTATGGCGTAGCTCAGCCCGATGCCCGACAGCAGAAAGAAGATATCCACTCCGAAATAGCCCATCCCGCTGATGCAGTGCTCCAGCCAGTACAGCAGCCTGAGCGGAGAACTGGGGCTGAGCTGGCACTCCCAGAGATGGAAAAAGACGATGCATATTGCGGAAAAGCCCATTATCTGCCCGCGGTATTTATTTATCAGCGCGATCGATTTAGTGTTATCCATAAAAACTCCATCGGGACAATATTAAATCGGGATGATCCGGAGAAACTATAAGCAGAAACGGAGGCGTGCTTATGCAATACGTGCTCATCTATGCCGCGGGCGGGCTGCTCTACGGCCTTATAGAGATACTCTGGCGCGGCTGGACGCACTGGAGCATGGTGCTCTGCGGCGGTCTGTGCTTTCTCGTGATGTACCTGATCTCCGGTCTGCCGCTGTGCCTTATGAAAAAGTGCGTGCTGAGCTCCGCCGCGATATGCACGGCGGAGTTCTATACCGGCTGCCTTGTGAACCTGCGCCTCGGCTGGAACGTGTGGGATTATTCAGCCGAAAGGCTGAACCTCCTCGGCCAGATATGCCCGCGCTTTGCGCTGCTGTGGCTGCTGCTGTCCGTGCCCGGACTGTGGCTGTGCAGCCGCATCAGGCGGGTGTTGTCTCAGTAGTTCTCGTTCGGTGCGCCGACCTCGTTCTCAAGCTCCATCGCGAGCTTTACTATGCGGCTCGTCCCGAGACGCTCCGCGCCGAGCTCGATGAAGTCCTCCGCGTCCTTGAGGGAGGAGATGCCGCCGGCTGCCTTGACCTTGACGGAGGCGGGGCAATTTTCGCGCATGAGCTTCACGTCCTCGCGCGTCGCGCCGCCCTTGGAGAAGCCGGTGGAGGTCTTGATGAAGTCCGCGCCGCAGTCGGCGACTATGCGGCACATGTGTATCTTCTCCTCGTCCGTCAGCAGGCAGCACTCGATTATGACCTTGAGGATCTTTCCGCGCGTCGCCTCGCGCACGGCGCGTATGTCGTTTGCAACGTCTACCCAGCAGCCGTCCTTGACCATGGAGAGGTTTATCACCATGTCTATCTCGTCCGCGCCGTTCTTTATCGCGTCAGCGGCCTCAAAAGCCTTGACGGCGCTCGTCATGTAGCCGTTCGGGAAGCCGATGACCGTGCATATTTTAAGCTTATCGCCGACGTAACGCTTCGCGCCCGCCACGTGACAGGGCGGGATGCATACGCTTGCGCAGTTATACTTTATCGCCTGGTCGCAGAGCTTTCTGATCTCCTCGCTCGTGCAGTCGACGCGCAGGAGGGTATGGTCGCATTTTTCCAGTATATCCTTGATGTCCATAATATGGCTCCTTTTCATATATAGTATCAATATTATATACGTTTCGCGGGGCATAATCAAGTGCGCGTCCGGAATATGATTGACTATCTCAACGAAAAGGACGGCTCCGACCATGGACATGATATGCGAAAACAATTACACCCGACTCTGCGGCACGCTCGCCGGTGCCCCGGTCTATTCCCATACCGGGCGCGGACAGGTATTTTATTCTTTCCCTCTGGAGGTGCGCCGGCTCTCCGGCAATACCGACACTGTCAATATCGTCGTCAGCCGCGAGCGTCTCGAACAGACGGAGCTGTGCGAAGCGGAGCATATTGCCGTCACCGGCCAGCTGCGCACCTTCAATAACCGCCGCGGCGAGGGGGCAAAGCTCGTCATAACCGTGCTCGCCAAGGAGATAGAGCTGTGCGATGAACCGGATGAAAACACCGTGCGCCTGACCGGCGCGCTGTGCAAGGAGCCGAACCTGCGCATAACCCCGATGGGGCGTGATATCTGCGACCTGATGCTCGCCGTGAACCGCCGCTACGGGCGCTCGGATTACCTGCCCTGTATCTGTTGGGGACTCAAGGCGCGGGAAGCAGCGACGTGGATGGTCGGTACGCAGGTGAAGCTCGAGGGGCGCATACAGAGCCGCCGCTACATAAAGATGACTGAGGACGGCCCCGTTGAGCGCACGGCGTTTGAGGTGTCCGTCATTCAGGCCGAAGCTGTGACCGCCGCGCTGAAAACAGAAGCTTTGCAGTGATCCGCACTGCTTTTGTCGAAGCCCTTGACCGAAGCCAAATAAAGAGTTATGTTAACTCTGGAGGTGGTTTCGTGTATAAAAAACTTGTGCTTCTCGTGCTTGCGCTGATGTTCATGGCGTTCTCAAATCTGCGTGTCTGCTGCCGCCTGACCGTGGACGGCGAGGCCGTGCCCGGCAGCTTTTCCCCGGTCTCGGCGGATATTGCCGTGACGGCGGCGGAGCGCGCCGCGGAAGAGATACTGCCCGGTTCTGCCGATATGCCGGAGACGCAGCGGCATTACATGCTTAGCCTGTCGCGCCCCGACGGCAGCCGCGCGGAGCTTGCCGACGCTCTCCTGCGCTCGACGCCCGGCGTGACAGTCAACAGCGCTGTATACGTCGGCGGCGTGCGTCTCGGCAGCGTCCCCGACAGCGCGGAATTTCAGACCGGCCTTGACAGCTACATCCGCAACACCATGCCCACATGGGCGGTGAACGGTTATCTCAGCCGCGGCGTGGAGTTCAGGACGCAGTATAGCCGCACCGGCAGCGAGACGAACGAGGACGACATGATCCTCCTCGTCACCGGCATGGCTCCCGTCTTGTATTCCGACGGCAGCGGCTATGTCTCCATGGCGTAATTTATGCTATGTCAAAAACTCTCCTTGAAATAAGCGAGGCGCATTAGGCAGTTAACAAGCGCAGCTTGGAGTACCACGCGAGCATCCCTTGCCTCTCCCTTTGGGAGAGCCAAGGGCCTGTAACCGGTTACACAGCATGTTGGCATGAGAAATGGAGCGTATCGGCAGCGATACGCTCCATTAACTCTGTTTTACGAATCTGCCGAAGCAGATTTATTCCGACCGCAGGTCGGATTTCATCGTCCCCGCGTACAGCTTCCGCAGCTCGCCGAGGAAGCCCGGGTGGCCGAAGTCCTTCCTCTAGCATATATGTATCCGCCGCACCATGTTCAAATCGGAAATGGGCAGCACGCGAAAGCGTCCCTCCTCGACCGCTCCCATGCACGCCCGTGCCGAGAGCACCGAGATACCGTAGCTGCTCTCCACGAGCCTTTTGATCGTGGAGACGCTGTCGGCCTCCATCATCACATTGAACTGCTCAAGGCTCATCCCGCGCTTCTTCAGGCTCGCCTCGAACAGCGTCCGCGTTCCGGAGCCTGCCGGGCGCAGTATCAGCTTTTCCTTCTTCAGCTGTGCGAGAGATATGTGCCCCGCGTCCGCAAGCGGACTGCCGTTCGGGACTGCGGCGGTGAGATAGTCGGTGTCGAGCAGCAGGGAGTTGAACTCATTGCCCGGAAACGGGGAATCGACTATCGCAAGGTCGAGCATCCGCCCGCGCAGCAGCGCGATGAGCGTCCGGCTGTTTTCGGAGATTATCCTCAGCTGCGCCTTCGGGTGCAGCTGCATATACCGCGCCAGCATTTCCGATACCGCGCTGTCCTCAAGGCTCGGCGATACACCCACGACGAGACTGCTCACCTCGCGGCGCGATGCGTCTATCTCAAGCTCCATGCGCCGCCGCAGTGACGCTGCCTGCGCCGCGTAATCAGCGGCTTTTCGCACACCTCGGTCGGCAGCAGCCGATTCCCGTCCCTTATGAACAGGAGCGCGTCAAGCTCCCTTTCAAGCGCATGTATCTGCTGCGCGATGGCTGAGGGACTGAGATTCAGCTCCTGTGCCGCGGCGGAATAGCTCCCCAGCTCGCGGACGAGCCGCAGCGAATCAAAGCGCTGGTCAAAGCCTGTCGGTAAATTCAAAGCGGAGCCTCCCTCCCGTTCGTTTTCTCGCGGCGCTCATATCACCGTCTCGCCCTCGGCCGAGACGATGTGTCCGCACCGCTCCATGAATCCGTTTATGTCCTCGAGGGTGATCTCCCTCTGCATTTTCAGCGACAGATCGCAGCACAGCCGCCCCTCGCTGTCGCGGCTGATCTCGCTGCGTATGATGTGCGCGTCCCACTGCCGCAGCTGCTCCTCAAGCTCCTGCTTGAGGTTGGCCGTGTACTCAGCGGTGAAGCGGAAGCGGTTTGTCGTGAACGAATCCGCACCGACCGTGAAGCGGTGCATCGTTATCTGGAACACCGCCACCAGCACCGTCACCGCTATGCCGATGAAGTACATCCCCGCGCCGAGGGCGAGGCCGATCCCCGCCGTCGCCCATATCCCGGCCGCGGTCGTGAGCCCTTTCACGGTACTGCCGTTTTTGAATATCACGCCCGCGCCGAGGAAGCTTATGCCGCTTACTACCTGCGCCGCGATACGCGCCGGGTCTGCTCCGCGCGTTCCGTTGAATACGCTGCCATCGGCATATGTAAGGTCTGCAAAGCCGTATTTGGACACTATCATTATCAGCGCCGCCGCGCAGCACACTATGATGTGCGTGCGTATCCCGGCCTCCTTGAAGCGCTTCGTGCGCTCAAAGCCTATGCACGCCCCGCAGAAGCAGGCCGCCAGTATCCTGACCAGAAAGTCCAGGTTCTGCATTATTGAAAACTGACTGTTGAAATATTCGCACAGCGTCATTCCGTATCGTCTCCCTCCGAAAGCTGTTGTAATTCCGAAAGCTGTTGTAATAAAATACGGCGGCTGCGATCGGTCAGACCGCAGCCGCCGGCAGGTATCTCAGGCGGACTTTCCGCGCATCCGTGCCGGCTGTATATGCCGAGGGCGGCCTGCATCGCAGGCGCGTTGTAGATATCGCTGTCATACTGCTTATGCATAGCCCCACCGCCTTTCCTTGACTTTTTCCCTGCCTGATGCTACCATACTATTCAGAAAAGCAATAAAGTCAAATTATGTTTCTGATTGGAATCATAAAATCTTCTTATGGCGGTGCGCGATGATAGATAATAAGCTGTACACATTGCTGAAAGTATACGAGTGCCGGAACTATACCCGCGCGGCGCAGCAGCTGTCTATAACGCAGCCGGCTGTCAGCCAGCATATCAAGGCGCTCGAGAGTGAGCTGGGAGTGAAGCTCTTTGAGCACGCAAACGGCGAGCTTCTGGTCACCCGGCAGTGCGAGGAGGCCGTGAAATTCGCCAAAAAGATAGTAGGGCTTTATAACAACTTCTATCAGAGCATGCGGGACGAAAAGAGCCGGGCAACGCATCTGACTATCGGCATCACGCATACCGCCGAGAGCAACGCTATCGCCGAGGCTCTGGCGAAATACTGTGCCGAAAACGAGGGCACAAGCATTAAAATGATTACGGACTCCATAAATAATCTTTATACAATGCTCAAGACCTACGAGCTGGATCTCGCCATCGTCGAGGGGCGTGTGCCCGACCCAAGCATTCACTATCTCCTGCTCGATACGGACTATCTTGTCCTCGCCGTCTCGACGAACCACCCCTTTGCCAGCCGCAGCATGGTCACTCTCAACGAGCTCAAGAAGGAGCGCATGATCCTCCGCCTGCCGGACTCGAACACCCGCAACCTCTTCGTCGCCCACCTTGAGAGCAACAACATGAGCATCAACGATTTTAACGTCGTCCTCGAGGTCGACAATATGGCGACGATCAAAGACCTGATCCGCCGCGATTTCGGCGTGTCGATCCTTGCCCGCAGCGTCTGCCTTGACGAGTTGCGCAAGGGGAAGATCACCGTCCTGCCGGTCGAGAACCTGAGCATGATGCGCGAGATAAACCTCGCCTATTACGGGGACTTCAACCAGTTCGACGTCCTTCACGGCATAATGAAGATATATAACGAGATGATCAGGATATATAACTGACCCCGCCGAATATATAAAAAGTCAGCGCCCCTGCCGTCCGGCAGGGGCGCCTTGATAAAGGAAAAAGAAGAAATGAGAAAAGACTGAAATTACAGGCGGCGGAAGGTCTCGGTGTACACGCGCAGACGCTTTGCGAGACGCTTGTTGTCAGCGCCGGGGAGCATGCGCCACTGCCAGTTCGTACCGAGTGTGCCGGGAGTGTTCATCCTTGCGCTGCCGGGCAGCTCAAGGATATCCTGCATCTGCACAACGAAGAGGTCGGACACGGTGGACATGCCGGTGCGGATCATGCCCCAGCACCAGCCCTCATCGGCAGTGATGTGCATATAGCGCTCGGCAAACTTCCGGTCGGCGGCGGAGACGGTCTCGAGCCAGCCCTTCACGGTGTCATTATCGTGAGTGCCGATATAGCAGACGCTGTTACGCGTACATTTGTGCGGCAGAAAATCCGACTCACCGTGCGCGTCGAACGCGAACTGCAGCACCTTCATGCCGGGCAGACCCGAATCTGCAAGCAGCGCCCTGACGCCGGGGGTGGTGTAACCGAGGTCCTCGGCGATGAAGCTCAGATCATGGAACCATGAGGTCAGCACGCCGACAAGATCCATGCCGGGGCCGGGCTTCCAGTGCCCGTTCTTCGCGGTCGTCTCATCGCTCGGGACAGCCCAGTAGCTCTCGAAGCCGCGGAAATGGTCTATGCGTATCACGTCATAGAGCTTCTTTGCGCCGTCGATGCGGCGTATCCACCAGCCGTAGCCGTCGGCTTTCATGGCGTCCCAGTCGTACAGGGGATTGCCCCAGAGCTGGCCGTCCTCAGTGAAGTCATCGGGCGGAACGCCGGCGACCTCGGTGGGGACATTGTCCTTGTCGAGTTGGAAGAAGCGCGGCTCGCTCCACACATCGGCGGAGTCCAGCGGGACATATATGGGGATATCGCCGATGAAGCTCACTCCCGCCTCGCGCGCGTAGCTGCGCAGGGCGTCCCACTGCTTGAAGAAGAGGTACTGGATGAACACATGGAAGGCTATCTCATCGCGCAGCAGCTCCGAGTATTCTGCGACGGCCTCGGGCTTGTGCAGACGGATGTCCTCTTCCGGCCACTCCGTCCAGCTGAGCATACCAAAGTGAGACTTGAGGGACATGTAGAGCGCGTAGTTTTCGAGCCAGCCGTTTTCACGGCGGAAGCTCTCAAGCTCCGCGGAGAGCTTTTCCGCGCCGCGCTCATAGGCAAGGCGCAGGACGCGGTAGCGGTTTTCGAAGATGCGGCCATAGTCCACATGCTCCGGGTCGCTGCCCCAGTCGATGCCCTCAAGCTCGCTGCGCTTGAGGAGCCCGTCCTTTATGAGAAGGTCGAGGTCGATATAATAGGGGTTCCCTGCGAAGGAGGAGAAGGACTGATAGGGACTGTCCCCGTAGCTTGTGGTGCCGAGCGGGAGGAACTGCCAGTACTTCTGACCGGCGGCCTTAAGAAAATCAACGAATTTATAAGCGCACTTGCCCATCGTGCCGATGCCGTAATTGGACGGCAGAGAGCTCATGGCCATGAGAACACCGCTTGAACGGTTCATGAAGATCACCAGCTTTTCGGAATGTGAAGAAATATGTAATGTATCAGCCCTTGACCGCACCGGCGGCGACGCCCTTGATGATGTGCTTCTGGCAGCTGAGATAGAACACGATAACGGGGATTATGCTCAGCATTATCATTGCCATCGTCGCACCCATGTCAACGGAGCCGTAGCTGCCCTTGAGGTACTGAATGTGGATAGGTATGGTCATGTACTGCTTTCTGTCGAGGACGAGATAGGGGAGGAGGTAGTCGTTCCAGATCCACATTATCTCAAGCACGCCGACAGAAATGAGCGTGGGCTTGAGCATAGGGAGAACGACGAAGAAGAACGTGCGGATAGGCCCGCAGCCGTCTATCGCCGCGGCTTCCTCGATTTCGAGCGGAATGCTCTTTATAAAGCCTGAGAACATGAACACCGCAAGCCCCGCGCCGAAGCCGAGGTAGATTATCGGGATCGTCCACGGCGCGTTCAGCTTCAGGGTGTCCGCCGTCTTTGCGAGATTGAACATGACCATCTGGAACGGGATGACCATGGAGAACACGCAGAGATAGTACACTATCTTGCTGAAAAGCGTGCCGACACGGGAGATGTACCACGCGGCCATCGAAGTGCAGATGAGTATCAGCGCCGAGGAAATGACCGTTATGAACAGGCTGTAGAACACGGACTTGAGGAAAGGGTAGCTGCCGAAGGTCATGCCCTTTTCGTAGTTTGCAAAGCCGACAAAGGATTCGCTGTTCGGCAGGGCGAAGGTCTCGGTGTTTACATGGGCGTTATCCTTGAAGGAGTTTATCAGAACAAGGATAATGGGCATGAGGTAAAACAGCGCGACGGCGGCAAAGAGCACGGTCAGCGCGGTCTTGCCGCGGTTGGATTTGCTGTTGAGTGTATTTGTCCTTGCCATTACTGCTGAACCTCCTTGTCTCTGCTGGATTTGAGCTGGAGAATGCTTATGACGCTCACGAGTATGAAGAACACGACGGCCTTGGCCTGACCCATGCCGCGGTTCGTGGAGCTGGCATAGAATGCGTTATAGATATTGAGCGCGAGCATTTCTGTTGTTTTGAGCGTCTCGCCCCCGGACTGTACGAATGGACGGCCCGCTGTGAGCGCGAGGTTCTGGTCGAAGAGCTTGAAGGAATTGGTGAGCGTGAGGAAGGTGCATATAGTGATGGACGGCATGACGTTCGGGATCGTGACCTTCCACAGCGTCTGCCATGAGCTTGCGCCGTCGATGCGCGCGGCTTCGAGGATATCCTCCGGCACGGCCTGGAGACCTGCAATGTAGATTATCATCATGTAGCCTATCTGCTGCCACGCCATCAGTATCTGCAAGCCCCAGAAGCCGTACTCCGTCTTGAGGAGTATCGAGGTGCCGTAGCGCAGAAGGATGCCGTCAAAGATCATCGCCCAGATATAGCCGAGCACGATGCCGCCGATGAGGTTCGGCATGAAGAACACAGTACGGAAGATGTTCGTGCCCTTGATTCCGCGCGTCAACGCGTAGGCGACGGCGAAGGAGAGCACGTTTATCAGCAGCAGCGACACGAGCGCGAAGAGCGCCGTGTACCAGAAGGCGTGGACAAAGGTGCTGTCCTGAAAGGCGTTTATGTAGTTGTCAAAGCCCACCCATGTCCATTTGCTGGTGGTCTTGAACCGGCAGAAGGACAGGAAGATGCCCCTGACAAAAGGATAGAGAAAGCCGATGCAGAAGGCCGCGAAGGTCGGCGCGAGGAACAGCAGGAACATCCTCTGCACCGGGCGGCGGATGAGCTTGGAGTTGAGCGCGGAATGGTTGCGCCCGCGGGACTCAACGCCGTTCAGTATCCCGCCGATAAGCAGCAGGCCTGCCAGTGCCAGCGCCGTGTTATACCATGGCGGGAGCTTATCAAGCGTCTTTGCAAAGCTTACAAAGCCGCCCTCCGCTCCGGCAAGCTTCAATATTGTAACAAGATCGCCCGACGCGCTTGTCATGCCTATGATCGTCAGGCACGCGCCGAGAACGATCGCAGCGGCCTTGAGCACGACCGAGCCGCTGTTTGTTTTGGTTCTCATGAGCTGTCTCCTCCTCTTATATGTCTATATTGTTATATTTCTCAAAGAAAGCTGCGGCTGTTTCCTCCAGCAGAGGGAATACCCGCAGAGCACTTTGACGGAGGCTCTGTGATAACCAAGGGGCGAGCGGTAAAGCTCGCCCCCTTTAAGATTTGTATTAGCTTATGCGGTGGTCACGCAGAATCATGCGTGCTCGTTTGCGTACAGGGTCGCCCAGCCGTCAACGAAAGCGGAGACGACAGCGTCCCAATCACCGGTGCCTGCGGTGTACTGGCCGAGAGCGTCAACGACGCCGGCACGCCAGTCATCAACAGCGGGAGTGAAGTTGAATGCCCAAGTCACAACGTACTTGCCCTCGTTGGTGAGGTTTGCAGCATCAGCAAAGAAGACGTTCTCAGGAGTCTTTGCGGACTTGAAGGGGCAGGGGCCGAACTCCTCGGCGAGCATGGTGGTGCCTTCATCGGAGGTGACGACCCACTTCATGAAGTCGAGAGTAGCCTGGATGTCCTCTTCGTCTGCTTCGCAGTTGACTGCCCAGCAGTTCTCGGTGCCGGAGCAGAGACCTGCGTCGGTCTCGCCCTCAACGCCGCAGTAGATGGGGATCATCTGCAGGTTTGCGGGATCCATGTTGAACTTCTCGCCGATGAGGCTTGCATACTCCCAGGAACCGTTCTGGAAGAAGACGGCCTTGCCCTCGCCGAACTCAGCTTCGGAAGCGTCGCCGGTGGAGGTGAGCAGGTCAGCACCGGTGGTAGCGGAATCGGTGGTGTACAGATCCCAGACCATCTTGAAGTTGTCAAGATAGGTGCCCTTGATGGTCTCGGGCTGAGCGGTGATGCCGTCATCGCGGAACTCGTAGTAGAGAGGCATATTGGCAAGGTGGCCGGAGAATCTCCAGCTGGAGGAGCCGTCAAGACCTGCGGAGGAGAAAGCGTCGAAGCCGAGCTCGCCTGCGCGGGCGTGGATGTCGTCAGCAACAGCCTTGAGGGACTCGAAGTCCTTGATCTCGTCGATGCTGTGGCCGGCCTGCTCAAGCAGAGCCTTGTTGACGATGATGCCATAGCACTCGTAGCAGTAGCCGATGGAGTAGGTGAAGCCATCGTCGCCGACCTGGTCGAAGGCGTGGGTGGTCATCTCGTTGTAAACATCGGTGCCGGTGAGGTCAAGGCAGTACTCGCCCCAGGTTGCGACAGCGCCGGGGTTGCCGACCTGGAACATGGTGGGAGCTTCGCTCTTGTCCATTTCGCTGGTGAGAGTCTGATCGTAGGTGCCGGAGGCGGCGGTGACGACGGTCACGGGAACGCCGGTCTGCTTGGTGTAGGTCTCTGCGAGAGCCTGCCAGGCTTCATCGGATTCGGGCTTGAAGTTGAGATAGTAGACGGAACCGGCTGCTGCGGGCTCTTCGGCGGGCGCCTCGGTAGCGGTATCAGCAGCGGGTGTGGTTGTGGCGGTATTGCTTTCGCCGCATGCGCACAGGGCGAAAACCATGACCAGACACAGAACTAGAGCTATGATCTTTTTCATTGTTGCTTACTCCTTTTTAAGATTTTTGAAATTGTCCTCATAAGAGGTTGTATCTTCGGCTCCGTTGGGAGCGGAAAATCAAAGCTGTTTTACGGAAGCGCCGGGGCGCACCTTCGCCTCAAGGCGCACATGCCGGTTCGCGCCGCCGTTATCGAGGATATCCAGCAGGATGCGCACACTCTCGCGCCCCATCTCCTCGGCAGGCTGCACGAGGGTCGTCAGCGTCGGGCTCACGTATTCCGAAACGGTCAGGCCGTCTATCGCGATGACGGAGCAGTCCTCCGGGACGCGGCGGCCGCGGTCCTCAAGTGCCTTCATTGCGGAGATCGCCATCGTGTCCGACAGCGTGAACACAGCGGAGAAGTCCGCGCCGCTGTCGATAAGGCGGCACATGCCGGTGTAGCTCTCCGGCATTTCAAAGCAGCCGCCGGTCTCGGCGACGAGCGCACTGTCAAAGGCAATGCCGTTATCGCGCAGCGCGGCGCAATACCCATTATAGCGCAGCTCGCTGACGGAGCGGTCATTGCAGCTCGGCAGCAGGACGGCGATGCGGCGGTGCCCGAGCTTGATGAGCGATTCGACCGCCTGATAGGCCGTCTTATGGTCATCCACCGTGACGGAGGAAAAGTCCTCCTCGCGGAGAGTTCCGAAGCAATTGGAGTAGGAGCAGCAGACGTAGGGCACACCGATGAGCGAAAGCTCCGCCGGGGTGTAATCATAACGCCCGCCAAGGAAGAGCAGGGCGCGCAGCTTCTTCTCACGCTCTAAGATCGCGCCGGCCTTTATCTCGTCCGCGTCCGAATCGATGAAGCGCAGCACCATGTTATAGCCGCTCCTGTCGATCTCGCTGCTGACGGTCTTGAGCATGTCCGAAAAGAAGAGGTTGCCCATGCCACGCACGACGACGCCTATCGCGTCCGACTGGCGGCTGACAAGGTCACGCGCGCTGTTGTTGGGAATGTAGCTCTCGGCCTCGACGACCGTGAGCACCCTGCGGCGCACGGCCTCGCTCACATCAGGCCGGTTGTTGAGCACGCGCGAGACGGTGCTCACGCTGACCCCGCACTGCTTGGCAATGTCCTTGATCGTCATGGTACGACAGCTCCTGACCCTGTTTGCTAAAACGTTCCCGGTAACGTTACCAATCCTCTTTGATCTCATAATAGCAAGCATTACCGGCAAAGTCAACCGAACAAATGCGGATAGAAAAAACTTTGGAGCATTAAACAATTTGTGATTAAATTTTTGGCGATTTTAACAACAACCGAAAGCGGTTCCAAAGCTTCGGGAAACGGCGAATAGGCAAAATCTATAAAATCCCGGACGGTGAAAACCGTCCGGGATTTATCAGCAAAACTTTATTTCAGATCCTTGTTTCTGAACAGATAGCCGATGAACATTATCACCGCGAAGACTATCAGGTACCAGAGGTTTGCAAGCCCGTGGCCGACGATGCAGGCGTACACCATGAACAGTGAGCCGATTATCGCAAGCGCTGGGATGACGAAGCGGCGCATGACCGTCTCATCGGTGGCCTTGCGCATCCACTGGATGAAGATGGGCAGATACATCGCGTAAATGGTGATGATCGGCAGCTCCGAGGAGTCGAACAGGAACGGCACGCTCTCAAGCGCGGTGCCCTCGAAGGCGACGGCTCCGCTCCACGTCCCGGCGAGGTTCGACAGATAGAAGTACGTGCCCCATACCGCGCAGAACAGCAGGCCGATAACGGCGGAGTTCGTCGGCATGTTGGAGACTTTATCTATCTGCCGGAAGAGCTCGGGATTCGGCCCCTCGTTGCGCGCGGCGAGCGAGTACATGCCGCGGCAGCAGCCGAGCATCAGGCCGTTCATCGTGCCGATGCAGGAGATGGCGATGAAGAGGTTGAGGATATTGCCGAGCACTCCGCCGAAGATGTTCGTGAACGCGGTGGTCGCGCCGTCGTTCATCAGCACGTCGACAGTCGCGCCGCCGGCAACGCCGACATAGTAAGAGATATAGGTGACGATGATGATTATCCCGCCGATGATAAGAGCCTTGGGCAGGTTGCGCTTTGCGTCCTTGAGCTCTGCATTGATGGAGGTCGCGATTATCCAGCCCTCATAGGCAAAGGACGTCGCGCAGACGGCGGCCAGCAGCGGCGCGCCGACGTTCCCGGAGACTGCGCCGGTCGCAAAGTTGCTCTGGAGCATATGCGCCGGGCTTACAAGACCGACGATAACGCCGACCACTGCCATCAGGAACAGCGGGATGAGCTTTATAACGGTGGTAGAGGTCTGGAGCTTACCGGCAAGCTTTGGGGAGAGCGCGTTCACGACATACGCGCAGACGAGATAGAACAGCATCAGCGCGAGGCACTCGGGCCCGATGATGCAGCCGCCCTCAGAGGCCGGGATTATCAGCGGGAAATCCGGCCAGCAGGAGGTGATGAACACGAGGGTATAGCGCGCGGAGAGCCACGAGAGCACAGACGTGAGCGTGGGGTAATAGGTCGTCGTCAGGAACCAGCCGATATAATACCCGTACTTCTTGCCGACCGTGGCCTCGGCATAGTCGACGATGCCGTTGACCTTTTCGTAGCGCTGCGCCATGGCGGCAAAGGCCAGGATGCAGATTATCATTATCGTGCCGCCGATGATCCACGCGAGGATGCCGAGCGGCATGTTGCCCTCGGTCTTCTGGAGAACGGTCTGCGCCTTGAAGAACACGCCGGAGCCGATGACTATACCGACGACCATGCATATCGCGGTGAACAGGCCAAACTTTTTCTCAAGCTTAGTTTCCATATGCTTGCTCCTTCTCATTCCATATCAGGACATAATGTGAACCTACTATACCATCTATGGCCTAAAAGTCAAGTTCACCTAACAAATATTACCATCAATTGACAAGGACACACACGGTTTTGACGGGCAGAAAAACGCCCATGCTGCTTCAAAGCCCTTGCCAATACACAAAGTATTGCCTGCGGGCTTTTCATTGCCTGAACGCTTTTCTGCTCCGGCAAAACTGCTGCGCACCTGACAGTGATGGATTTTTGTGTGATTTTTGGTTTTTGAGTCGCAGATGTGTCGTAACCCATCAAGACGAAAAGGACAAAAAGCACCGAAAAGACACGCTGTCAGGCGTGTGTGCTCTTGTCAATTGATGGTAAGTATTAAATATAGTAATGGGGCACATGTCAAAGCAGCATATCACACATCAAGGAACTCCGCAAGCTCCGGGACGGACTTGAAGTACCAGCGGCAGTTGGCGCGCATGAAGTCCTCGATGGACTTTATATCGTTTGCCCAGCCGACGGCGGCGAAATCCACCCCGCAGCTCAGCGCCATGTCATAGCCGGGCTTGAGGTCGTCTATCATCAGCAGGTCGCCCGCGGAAAGGCCGAAGCGCTCCATTATATCCTCGAGCGGGAACGGCGCGGGCTTGCGCTGTTCGGGCGGATAGTCCCAGCCGTAGACGGCGTCGGGCTCGGGCAGAGAGTTTGCCTTATAGTCGCGCCGGATGTTGTGCTCAAGCGAATGGGACACGACGCATATAAGCCCGCCCTCGGCCTTCTGACGCTCCATTATCCCGCGGATGCCGGGGTAGGCGAGCGGGATGTGATTCTCCACGTAGGCGCGCCAGTATTCAAGCTCGTCCTGCAGCGCGGCGTCGTCCATGCCGTATTCCTCGCGGCACATCTCGACAAAGCCGGGGGCAAAGTTCTTCTTGAAGTAATCCTCGAGTGAGCAGGTGCGTCCGGGGTAGCGCGAGTTGAGGTATTCCTGAAAGCAGGGGTGGTGTATCGTCGCGGTGCTGTTCACGACAGTGTCGTCGTGGTCGAAGACAAGGCATTTGTATTTCATATGTGACCTCTCGTTTTTGAGTTTTGTCCTATTCTACCATGACCGCGCCGGTTTGAATAGTGCGAAAATAAAGCCTGCCTTGCGCCGTGCGTACTTTTGATGTAATATACATTATAAGAAACCACATCAGGAGCGGCCTATGCTTATAATGAAGCCCTGCCCTGGAATACGGGTGCAGAAAATTTATATTCCCTCAGGAGCCCGGCGCATCCCTGCACTGGTGCTGTCACCGGAGGAGCTTTCTGCCCCGGCGACGGGAGTGCTGTGGATCCACGGCGGCGGGTACATTTCCGGCATGAAGGAGATGGTGTACATCTCCCGCGCCGTTGAGTTAGTGAAGAGCTTTGGCGCTGTCGTCGTCTCCCCCGGCTACCGGCTCGCGCCGTTTTCACCGTACCCCGCGGCGATAGATGACTGCTACGCTGCGCTGCTTTACATGAAGGAGCACGCGGCGGAGCTCTGGGTGCGTGAGGATCAGCTCATGGTCGGCGGCGAGAGCGCGGGCGGCGGCCTGTGCGCCGCGGTCTGCATCAAGGCGCGGGACACTGGAGAGGTGAACGTCGCCTTTCAGATGCCGCTCTACCCGATGCTTGACGACCGGGACACCGAGACCTCGCGCGATAACCACGGGCGCGTGTGGAACACATGGAAGAACCACTTCGGATGGCGCTGCTATCTGCGCGGCACCGACCGGGAGACGCTGCCGCCATACGCCGCGCCCGCCCGCGTTGAGAACATGGAGGGGCTGCCCCCGGCGTACACCTTCGTCAGCACCGGCGAGCCGTTCTACGCCGAGACGCTGGAGTATATCCGGCGGCTCAAGGACTGCGGTATACCCGCGAGCGCGGATGTTTATGAGACGGATATGCACGCCTTTGACATGATGCGCCCAAAGGACGCGCTCAGCATCGAGGCCGCTCGCCGCTTCAACGAAAGCTTCGCCTATGCCCAAGCGCACTACTTTGCTCCGCAGAAATGAAAAATCACAGGCGGCACGGAAATTCGTGCAGCCTGTGATTTTTCAATATTCACCTTACTTATCCAGCCATGCGCAGGCTGCGAGCGCCGCGACGGAGCCGTCGGACATGGCGGTCGTGAGCTGGCGGACGGACTTTGCGCGGCAGTCGCCCGCGACGAAAACGCCGGGGCAGACAGTCAGGCAGTCCTCGCCCGAGGCGGCGTAGCCGCCCTTGTCGAGAGAGATGAGCCCGCTGAAAACTTCGGTATCGGGCGCGCGGCCGATGGAGACGAAGAGCCCGGACACCGGCAGCACACGGCGCTCGCCGCCCTGCTCGACCTCGACACCGGAGAGCTCGTCCCCGCCGATCAGCGCGCTTATCTTCGCATCGAGCACGAACTCCACATTGGCCTTGCCGCGCAGCGCCTCGACGAGCATTGCCTCGCCGCGGAAGCTGCCGCGCCGGTGGATGAGATACACCTTGCGGCAAATTTCGCTCAGCAGCATCGCGTCGGAGAGCGCGCTGTTGCCGCCGCCCGAGACGGCGACATCCTGCCCTGCAAAGAATGCTCCGTCGCACACGCTGCAGTAGCACACGCCGCTGCCGGTGAGCCGCTCCTCGTTCTCAAGGCCGAGGGTGCGCGGCTTCGCGCCGGTCGCAATTATGAGCGCGCGGCAAGTATATTCCGCACCGGACGCGCAGAATACGGTCTTTTCCTCGCCCGCGGCGGACACGGACACGACCTCCTCAAGCTCGACCTCCGCGCCCTGGTTCATCGCCTGCTCCAGCAGCATGTCGCCTATCTGCGCGCCGCTGACGGAGATATATCCGGGGAAGTTCTCAACATTGGTGCTGCGCGTGATCTGCCCGCCGAAGGCGGCCTTCTCGATGACCAGCACGCTCTTGCCCGCGCGCCTTATATATGTCGCTGCGGTGAGACCCGCGGGGCCGCCGCCGATAACTATTACATCATAGATCATATTCATACATCCTCAATAACAAAGCCCGGTTTTATCCGGGCTTTGATTTTTTATTATAGGTGATCGCTTACGCCTGAGTGTTCAGGAATTCCTTGATAGCGCCCGCGCCAGCGAACTTCTCGAAGCTCTCGCCGTCGGTGATGACAAGGGTCGGAGCCTGCTTGACGCCGTAGTTGAGTGCAAGCTCAACATTGTCCCCGGCCATCAGCTTCTCATACTTGAAGCCGGCCTTATCAAGATAGGAGCAGGCGATGCGGCAGTTGGGGCAGGTCGGCGTTGCGAAGAGCATCGCTCTTGCACCGGCGTGGACTTCGCCCTCATGCTCGCCGTTCTTCGCGGTGTGCTCCTCGGCCTTGGGAGCGGTCTCCTCGATCGGCCCGTTGTGCTTGAGCACGGAGTGATCGATGACGTATTCCTTGCGCTCCTTGTACTCCTGGGTCTTACCGGCGTTCCAGTTCTGCACGGGGCGGTAGTAGCCGGTGATGCGGCTGTAGACCTCGGCGGGCTCGCCGCACTCAGGGCAGGTGAAATGCTCGCCGCTGATGTAGCCGTGGTGCTTGCAGACGGAGTAGGTGGGGGAGAGGGTGTAGTAGGGCAGCTTGTAGTTCTCGGCAATCTTGCGCACGAGGTTTGCCGCGGCCTCCCAGCTCGGCAGCTTCTCGCCGAGGAAGGCGTGGAAGACGGTACCGGAGGTGTAGCGCGTCTGGAGATCGTCCTGAATGTCGAGCGCAGCGAAGATATCGTCGGTGTAGCCGACAGGCAGGTGCGAGCTGTTGGTGTAGTACGGGGTGCCGCCCGGCTCCGCCGCGGTGATGATGTCGGGGTAGAGCTCAACATCGTGCTTCGCGAGACGGTAGGAGGTGGACTCGGCGGGAGTAGCCTCGAGGTTATACAGGTCGCCGTACTGCTCCTGATAATCACTCAGACGCTCGCGCATATGGTCGAGCACTTCCTTGGTGAACTGCTGGCACTTGGGGCTTGTCATGTCCGCGCGAATCCACTTCGCGTTGAGACCGGCTTCGTTCATGCCGACAAGGCCGATGGTGGAGAAGTGGTTATCGAAGGTGCCGAGGTAATACTTGGTGTAGGGGTAGAGCCCCGCGTCAAGGAGCTTTGTGATGACCGTGCGCTTAATTTTGAGGGAGCGCGCGGAGAGATCCATGAGCTTATCGAGACGGGCGTAGAAGTCCTTCTCGTCCTTGGCGAGGTATGCAAGGCGCGGCATGTTCAGCGTCACGACGCCGACCGAGCCCGTGGACTCACCGGAGCCGAAGTAACCGCCGGACTTCTTGCGCAGCTCTCTGAGGTCGAGACGCAGGCGGCAGCACATAGAGCGAACATCGCTCGGCTCCATGTCGGAGTTGATGTAGTTAGAGAAGTAAGGAGTGCCGTACTTTGCGGTCATCTCGAAGAGGAGCTTGTTGTTCTCGGTGGGAGACCAGTCAAAGTCACGGGTGATGGAGTAGGTCGGGATCGGGTACTGGAAGCCGCGGCCGTTCGCGTCGCCTTCGATCATAATGTCGATGAAGGCCTTGTTGACCATGTCCATTTCCTTCTTGCAGTCGCCGTAGGTAAAGTCCATCTCCTTGCCGCCGACTATCGCGGGCTGATCCTTGAGGTCAGCGGGGACGGTCCAGTCGAGCGTGATGTTGGAGAACGGAGCCTGAGTGCCCCAGCGGGACGGGGTGTTCACGCCGAAGATGAAAGACTGGATGCACTGCTTGACTTCCTTGTAGGTGAGGTTATCGACTCTCACGAACGGAGCCAGATACGTGTCGAACGAGGAGAAAGCCTGAGCACCGGCCCACTCATTCTGCATGATGCCGAGGAAGTTCACCATTTGGTTGCAGAGGGTGGACAGGTGGCTTGCGGGAGAGGAGTTGATCTTGCCCGGAATTCCGAGACCCTGCTTTATGAGCTGGCGCAGGCTCCAGCCGGCGCAGTAGCCGGTGAGCATGCTCAGGTCATGCAGGTGAATATCGCAGTTGCGGTGCGCGTCAGCGATCTCCTGATCGTATACTTCGCTGAGCCAGTAGTTCGCGGTGATGGCGCCGGAGTTCGAGAGGATAAGTCCGCCGACGGAATAGGTGACGGTGGAGTTTTCTTTGACGCGCCAGTCCTCGATGTTGAGGTACTTGTCGACAGTCTCCTTATAATCGAGGTAAGAGGACTTGGTGTTGCGCAGCTTCTCGCGCTGCTTGCGGTAGAGGATGTAGGACTTTGCGACCGCCTCGTAGCCGCCGCGGGAGAGCACCGCCTCGACGCTGTCCTGAATATCCTCGACGGCGACCTTGCCGTCCTTTATCTTCGGCAGGAAGTCTGCCGAGACCTTCAGCGCCAGAAAGTCAATGACGCTGTCGTTATAATCCGTGCCGGTGGCGTCAAACGCCTTCTTGATTGCGGCGGCGATCTTGTTTATGTCGAACTCTACTATTTTGCCGTCGCGCTTTACTACCTGATACAATTCTTTATCCCCCTGTCTTTGGTATATCAGACACCCCTGACCTGCACCGACGGAACGTATTCCGCCGCCGCGTCGGCCAGCGAGTGCATTTCTGCTTCGTCATAGGCGCCGAGCCCGCGGATGTCCAGCACATGGCCGGAATCCTTGAACTGCTGGAGGTAATACTCCTTTGCGCCGCTTATCCATTTTGCTGCATCCCTGACGCTCTCGCGCGTGTGCAGCCCCTTTACAACGGTCGTCCTGAACTCATAGTCCACGCTGCCGCTCAGAAGAAAATCCTTCGAGCGCTCTATCGCGTCAAGGTCGAGCCTGTCGACCCCCGCGGTCTTCGCGTAAAGCTCAGGCGAGTTCTTGATGTCCATCGCGACCCTGTCCACAAGCCCCGCGCGGACGATGTCCATGAGCCTGTCGGGAAAGGAACCGTTAGTGTCGAGCTTTATCCTGAAGCCGAGCGCGCGCACCTTTTCGAGAAACGCGCCGATGTCGCTGTGCAGCAGCGGCTCGCCCCCGGTTATCGCGACGCCGTCGAGCACGCCCACGCGCTTTTTAAGAAAGCTCAGCACCTGCTCCTCGTCCGTGTCGTGCGCCAGTTCCTCCGGCAGCACCAGAGGGGCGTTGTGGCAGAACGGGCAGCGGAAGTTGCAGCCGCCGGTGAACACCGTGCAGGCGACAAGGCCGGGATAATCCAGCAGAGTCAGCTTCTGCAGACCGGATATAAGCATGCCGCATCCTCCTTCGCGTTAGCATCGCGCCGTCATCGCGCCTGTATATAATAAGGCCATATGCCGCGCTTGTCAATAGCAAAATCACTATATATTGATTGCAAAATCGAAGAACTTGGTTTCTGGCACAAAATATAGTGCCATCCCGCGCGGCACGCGCAGAAGACACCGACGGCTATTCTAATGCAAGCCTAACAATTTTTCAAGGGCAAAACGGGTAAATCGTGCAAAGTTGTAATAACTGACTATTTACGGCGGCCGAAACTGTGCACTATATAGAATTTCGGACACTTGCGGGAAAACCGCACCGGTGATATAATTTATCCTCGTGTGCTATTACTATAGTAAGAAATAACGGAAGATCGTATAGTGAAGAAATGAAAGGACGTGAAACCATGTGCGGCATAGTAGGTTACGTTGGAAAAGAGCAGGCCGCTCCCATTCTGCTGGACGGGCTTGAAAGGCTCGAATACCGCGGGTATGACTCTGCCGGTCTCGCCGTTCTCGGCGGCAGGCGCGGCTTACAGGTAAAGAAATCCAAGGGGCGTCTGAGCGTCCTCAAGGCGCTGACGGATAACGGACGCAGCCTCACCGGCACGCTCGGCATCGGCCATACGCGCTGGGCGACGCATGGCGAACCGAACGACATAAACTCCCACCCGCACCTGAGTGAGGGCAGGAACATCGCCGTCGTGCATAACGGCATCATCGAGAACTATGTTGAGATAAAGGAATTTCTTATCTCTCAGGGTATGCACTTCAGCTCCGAGACCGATACCGAGGTTGTCGCGCAGCTGCTCGAGTATTTCTATGACAGCTGCGGGGACTTTATGGCCTCTGTCTACCGCGTGCTCGACCGCATCGAGGGCGCATACGCCCTGGGTATCATGTGCAAGGACACGCCCGACAGCTTCGTCGCCGCACGCAAGGATGCGCCTCTGCTCCTCGGCTACGGTGACGGCTGCAATTTCATTGCCTCTGACGTTACTGCGCTCATCAAGCATACGCGCGATGTGGCATATATGAACGACGGCGAGGTCGCCCTCGTCTCCGCCGACGGCATCCAGGTCTTTGATGAATACGGCCAGCCCGTCGAGAAAGAGCACAGCTATGTCGACTGGGACGTCAGCGCTGCCGAAAAGGGCGGCTATCCGCACTTCATGTTCAAGGAGATCATGGAGCAGCCCGAGGCCGTGCGCAAGACCATCTCCCCGAGAATAAAGGAAGGCCAGATCGTTTTCGATGAGCTGAGCCTTGATGAGGACTTCATACGCGGTCTTGACAGGATATTCATCGTAGCCTGCGGCTCGTCCTACCATGTCGGCATGGTAGGCAAGTATAATCTTGAGCGGCTTCTGAGAAAGTCCGTGGATGTGCAGCTCGCCTCGGAGTTTCGCTATGCCGATCCCCTCGTCGGGCCGAACAGCCTTGTCATCGTCATCAGCCAGTCGGGCGAGACGCTCGATACCATGGCCGCGCTCCGCGAGGCGCGCCGCCTCGGCGCGAAGATCCTCTCCATCGTGAACGTCGTCGGCAGCTCCATCGCCCGCGAGTCGGACGATGTCCTCTACACCTGGGCAGGCCCCGAGATCGCCGTCGCTACCACCAAGGCTTACAGCACGCAGCTTGTGCTGCTGGATATGCTCGGCGTTTATTTTGCCAAGGTCTGCGGCAGCATCGGCGACGCGGAGTATGAGGAGATCGTCGAGGAGCTTCTTGCCCTGCCTGTCAAGATGGAGGCCGTGCTCGAGGATATCGACGAGATAAAGTACCTCGCCTCCCGCTACTTCAATCATAATTCCATCTTCTTCATCGGGCGTAACCTTGATTACGCCCTCGGCCTTGAGGGCAGCCTCAAGCTCAAGGAGATCTCCTATATCCACTCCGAGGCCTACGCATCGGGTGAACTCAAGCACGGCACCATATCCCTTATCGAGGACGGTACCCTCGTCGTTGCGCTCGGTACCTATAAGCCGCTGTTTGAAAAGACGCTCTCGAACATCATCGAGGTCAAGGCGCGCGGGGCGGATATCGTCGCCCTGACGGCGGAGAGCAAAGCCGCCGATATGCGCAAGACGGCGGAGAACGTGCTCTCCGTGCCGGATACCCATGTCATCCTCCAGCCCTCCCTCGGCGTCATACCGCTCCAGCTTTTCGCGTATTATGTGGCGCTGCACAAGGGCTGTGACATAGACAAACCGCGCAATCTGGCCAAGTCCGTCACCGTTGAGTGAGCAAAAAGACTGATATTACTGTAGAATACTGCACAAAAGCGGCGAATACTTCAAATATTTCTTGTACTTTTCCGGTGCCTGTATTATAATAAATCTCTGGTTCAGGCGGAGCTGCCGCGCATTGGGGCGCAGCGCGTCCGCCTGCCGGGAAACCGAAGGAAGGGAGCTGTTACTTAATGGTCAATATCAGCAGCAGCAAGGGAAACATCAGCATCACCGATGAGGTTCTGACCTACCTTGCGGGCGACGCGGCTACCAGCTGCTTCGGCGTCAAGGGTATGGCAGGGCGCAGCAAGGACGGCGGTCCGCTCCAGCTTCTGCGCAGGGAATCGATGTCCAAGGGCGTTGAGGTGCACTATAACGGCGACGGCAGCGTATCTCTCGAGCTGCATATTGGCGTCGACCACGGCGTCAATATCGCGGCAGTTTCACGCAGCATTATGAATACAGTCAGCTATAAGCTCACGAAGGCCGCCGGAGTCCCGGTCAAGAGCGTTGACGTTTATATTGACACGATCATCGGATAAAAATTCCGGCATGGGAGGGCCCATGCCATGCGGAGGTACATTCAATTGAGAAATTATATAGACGCCGCTGCCTTCAAAGAGATGATACTCTGCGCCAACGCAGCGCTCCATGCCAATGTTCAGGCGATAAACGACCTCAACGTTTTCCCCGTGCCCGACGGGGATACCGGCACCAATATGGCGCTGACTATGGATAAGGCCGCGACGGAGCTTAAGAAGAAAGAATTCGATACGATAGCCGCGGCGGCGGACTGCGTGGCTTCCGCGCTGCTCCGCGGCGCGCGCGGCAACTCCGGCGTTATCCTCTCCCTGCTCTTCAGGGGCATCTCCAAGCGCCTCAAAGGGCTCGATACCGCCGGCGCACAGGAGTTCGCCGGTGCGATGCAGGACGGCGTCGACGCAGCCTATAAGGCCGTTATGAAGCCCGCCGAGGGCACCATCCTTACCGTCTCGCGCATGGCGGCAGCTGCCGCCGTCGAAGCGGCGAACGCCGGCGCGGGCCTTGAAAGCTGCCTTGACTGCGCCATCAAGGCAGGCAGCGACGCTCTGGCCGAGACCGTGAACCAGAACCCTGTGCTCAAGAAAGCCGGAGTCATTGACGCCGGCGGTCAGGGCTATATGTACATCCTCGGCGCGATGCTCGCCTCCTACCGCGGTGAGATCACCGCTCCCGAGAACGTGGACGAGATCGTCGAGACCGAGAAGGAGAGCAGTGCTTTCGATGTGTTCGACACAGAGGATATCACCTTCGCGTTCGATACGGTCTTCATCGTGCGCAAGCATGATCCCGACGTTGACCTTGAGCCGCTGCGCAAGTATCTCACCAGCATCGGCGACAGCCTTGTTATCGGCGAGGACGATGAGGCCTTCAAGGTCCATGTCCACACCAACATCCCCGGCAACGCCCTCAACGAGGCGCAGAATTTCGGCACGCTGGAGCTTGCGAAGATCGAGAACATGCGCACCCAGCATGACGATATCCTTGCCGGTAAGCACGTCCAGACCACGGACGACCTAGATGCTGTCGAGCGCGAGCTTGAGGAGGGCGAGGAGCAGTACTGCAAGAGCGTGAAGGACTACGGCGTCGTCACCGTGTGCGCGGGCAAAGGTCTTGAGGGTCTGTTCAAGGAGCTCGGCGCGGACGGTATCGTCACCGGCGGCCAGACCATGAACCCTTCGACCGACGATATCCTCAAAGAGATAAACCGCACCCCGGCAAACACCGTTTTCGTGCTGCCGAACAATAAGAACATCATCATGGCAGCGGAGCAGTGCGTCCGCCTGAGCGATAAGAAAGTTATCATCATCCCGACGAGGACCGTGCCGCAGGGCATTTCCGCGATGCTGAACTTTAACCCCGAGGAGACCGAGGAGAACCTTATCGCCGCGATGAACGAGGCCGCCGGCAATGTCCACACCGCTATGGTCACCTATGCCGCGCGCGACTCGGACTTTGACGGCCATGAGATCCACGCGGGCGAATATCTTGCCCTGCTCGACGGCGCTCTGCTCGGCAGCTACAGCAGTGAAAAGACCCTCTTCAAGGAGCTGAGCTGGGCGTTCGATGAGCTGAGCCCCGAGTTCATTACCGTCTATTACGGCAGCGATGTTGCCGAGGACAAGGCGAACGAGGCCGCGGAGACGATAATCGGCTGCTTCCCGGACGCTGAAGTCAGCGTCGTCAACGGCGGCCAGCCCGTGTATTACTACATGATTTCTGTGGAGTGATAGGTATGTCTGATATTTTCGATAAGATTGAGCTGCACGACTGCCCGTTCTGCGGCGGCGCGGGGCTGCTCGAAGAGGAGCAGGGCTGGTGCTGGTACGCCATGTGCGTCGACTGCGGCTCCCAGACCGCGGCCTTCAGCTACAAGACCCCCGAGGAGCGCGAGCAGGCAGCACACGAAGCCGCTCTCGTGTGGAACCTCGGCAAGATAGTCCGCGCGAACCCGAACGAGTAAAGCGTATAATTAAATCAAAAAGGCTGGACAGCCATTCCAAATGGATGGCTGTCCAGCCTTTTTTGTTTATCACTCCCGCTTATTCGAGCGGGTTGTCGGACGCCTCGTTTGCTATCACGCAGCAGCGCTCTATATGCGTCGCGATAAACTCCGTTGCCTGCTCCACGTCCCGGCTGAACAGAAGGTCAATGATCTTCTGATGGTCACTGGAGCGTATATGGTCGTCCTCCGGGTACAGGCCGCGCTCATGGACGAGGTCAAGCTGAAGCAGGATAATGTTGCCGACCACGTCGAGCGCCTTGTTATGAACGCAGCTTACAAGCTGGAGGTGGAACTCCTTGTCCAGCTTAAGCTCCGCATCGGCTGACAGGCCGGCTTGACCCTGCGCGTCGACGATCTGCTGAAGCATAAGGAGATCCTTCGTCGTCCTCGTAACGCAGGCCTCGGCAATAATGGCCCTTTCCAGAATGATCCTCGCCTGTATAAGATCATAGCTGGGGGTCTGCTTGATCTCGTAGAACCAGCGTATCGGTTCCACAACGGACTCTCTCTCCGGGTTTGACATATACGTGCCCGCGCGCCCTCTGGGGATCAGCAGTCCCTGATTCACCAAAACGTTTATCGCGTCGCGCAGCGGCCGCGCAGAGATGCCAAGCGCGGCAGACAGCTCTGACTGTATCGGGATCCTATCTCCCGGCATAAATCCGTTGACAAGAAGGTATTCCTTGACTTTGTCAACAGCTTCCTGGCTTTTAATCTCCATAATAAATGACTCCTAACAAGTTTCAAATATATATATAACACATCTCGGACGCATATTCAAGTAGAACGACTATAATTTCGAAAATTATTTGTCATACAAATTTATAATCTGGAAATTTAATTTTATTTCAAATTCTATATTGACAATTATTCTGTGTGGTGTTATTGTGTAATCACATCGTTGAACGGTATTCAACATTTATAAAACTGTGAACAACCTGCCGGGCAGGTACAAATAGAAAAGACAAGAAAAGAAAGGAAGAAAAGCACCATGAAGAAACGATTCCTCAAAAAGATCATCGCTGCCGCGCTTATGCTGGCGATCATATGCTCGATGAGCATTGCCGCCTGTGCGGATGGCCCCGAGTACAGCATAAGCATGGCCTGCAGCTCGACCGAAAAGACCAATATCGGCAGCAACACTGTTCTGAACTTCAACTACGCCGGTATGCTCGCGTTCAAGAACTATGTTGAATCCGCTTCGAGCGGCCGTATCGAGGTCAACCTCTATACGAACTCCGCTCTCGGCAACGCCTCTGAGATCCTTCTCCAGAGCATGCAGGGCGTTATCGAGGTGAGCACCGCGGGCGACGGAGACCTGTCGAACTACTACCCCAACCTTCAGTTGTTCTCCATCCCCTATACTTTCTCCGACCGCTGCGAATTCTATGCTTTCCTCGACAGTGACTATGTCGCGGCAATGCACGAGGACATCGCCAACAAGTGCGGTGTGCGCATCATCTCCGCTTTCGATAACGGCGGTTTCCGCAACTTCTCCAATAATGTCCGTCAGATAAAGACGGCGGACGACGTCAAGGGTCTGAATATCCGCTGCATGCAGAGCGCGGCGCACCTTGCCACGATGGAAGCCCTCGGCGCTGTTCCCCAGAGCCTTGCCTTCAGTGAGCTCTATTCCGCGCTCCAGACCGGCGTTGTTGACGGTCAGGAGAACTCCCCTCTCGTTATGCTCGATAACTCCATCTATGAGCAGCAGAAGTACTACAGCCTTGACGGCCACATGATAAGCCCCTGCTATTTCGTCGTGAACGAGGCATGGTATCAGTCTCTCCCGGATGATCTCAACGCAGTCATTATAAACGGCGGCAAAATCGCCCAGACCGCGGCGCGCGGCACCATCGCCACCTCCGAGGGCATGGCTCTGACCTTCCTTTCCGATGAAGGCGTTGATGTCTACTCCCCGACTCCCGAAGAGAAAGAGACCTTCAAGATCGCTCAGGCTCCCGTCGTTGAATGGCTGAAGGGCGAGATAGGCGCAGAGACCGTCGATAACTTTGTCAATGCCGTCAAGGCGACCGAGGCCGAGGAAGCCTCCGGCTACACCGCAGTCGAAGCGGCGTCCGCCTCCTCCAACACCGGCTATATAATCGCGATCGCGGTTCTGGCTCTCGCTCTTATCGTCGTCTGCATAAAGGCATTCAGAAAGAAGCCCGAAAACACCTGACGCTCCGAAGGTGACGATTATGAAGCTAAGAAAAGAACTGGACGAGATATCTGAAATAATAGATAAGATCGTGCAGTGGGTCTGCATCGTGCTCACCTTTATGATGTTTATTTCTGTTACCTTTCAGGTCTTCGGCAGATACGTCACCCGCAGCACGATCGCATGGACGGAAGAGACATCGCGCTACTGCATGATATGGCTTGCGTTCCTCGGCTCGAGCACTCTCGTGAGGCGGTGGGAAAATTCTTCCGTCACCTTCCTCGTGAATAAGTTGCCGCGCAAGGGGCAGAAGATCGCCGGCATCATCCATGTGGCGATAATGCTTGCGTTCATGCTGACTATATTTGTCATCTCCTGCAAGGAGGTCCCGCGCTTCAGCATGATGGAGACCTCTCCGGCGCTCAGAATATCCATGTTCATTCCCAAGTCCAGCATCCTCTTCGGCAGCGGGATCATTTCCTTCCAACTGCTCTGGAAGCTGGCGGACAGTATTCTCGGATTCAAGGAGGATGAAGCCAATGGGTGAATTCGCTCTGGCAATGGTGATCCTTATCGGCACCATTCTTCTCGGTATCCCTATTTCCTACGCGATGGGCATAACCGGCCTTACCTATATCCTCATGACGAATCCTTCCTACATAGTTGTTATCCCGAACCGTCTGTATGAGGGGATAAATCAGTTCCAGCTGCTGGCGATCCCGTTTTTCCTGCTGGCCTCGGACATCATGGTAAATGCGGATATATCCGGAAAGCTGTTCAGGCTGGTGAAGCTGTTTGTCGGGCGCTTCCGCGGCGGCCTTGCCTTTGTCAATGTCATCGTCAGCATGATATTCGGCAGCATATCCGGCACCGCCCTCGGCGATATCGCCTCGCTCGGACCGATAGAGATGAATGAAATGGACAAGGAGGGCTATGACAAGAACTTCTCCTGTGCCCTCACCTGCGCATCCTCCCTCGAAAGCCCGCTCATCCCGCCCAGCAACATTGCGGTCCTGTACGCGAGCGTAATGAGCCTGTCGGTCGGCGCGCTGTTCCTTGCGGGCGTGATCCCTGGGATAATGCTCGGAGGCGGCCAGATCCTCTATATCATCTCCATCCGCGACAGGATGAACTTCCCCCGTTCGCTGGAAAAGCGCACGAAAAAGCAGATCCTCCGCATCGCCATAGACGGCCTTGTGACCATGGGCATGCCGTTTATAATAATCGGCGGAGTTCTCGGCGGTGTGTTCACCGCGACCGAGTCTGCAAACATCGCCTGCCTCTATGCGCTCTTCCTCGGCGTCATCGCCTACCGGAACTATCACCTCAATGACTTTCTCTCGGCTCTCGGCGGCATTGCCAGACAGATGGCCAATATATTCCTCATTATCTCGTTCTCATCTGTCTTTGCCTGGGTAATGGGAAAGGAAAAGGTTCCCGAAGCAATAGCGGCATTCATGCTGAGCATCTCGGACAACAAGTACCTGCTGCTTCTCATGGTGAACATTTTCCTGCTGATAGTCGGCATGTGGATGGACACCGGCGCCGCGATCATTCTGTTCGCGCCGATCCTCGCCCCCATAATGTACAAGGTCGGCATCGTTCCCGTGCATTTCGCCGTCATCATGCTCCTGAACCTCACGATTGGCCTCGTCACCCCGCCTGTTGGCGTTGTGCTCTACGCGGGTGCAGCCGTCGGCAAGAGGAAATTCGAGGACGTGGTAAAGGCTCTCGTCCCCTTTATGATCCTCGCGATACTTGTCCTCGCAATAGTTTGCTTTGTTCCCCAGACAGCCACATGGCTGCCGACGATCTCAGGGTTTCTTGACTGACACCCAACAGCCAAATCAACATACATATAACAGTGGAGGAAAATAATATGTCACTCAAACCTCAGGAAATGAAAGAAAAAACCAAGGGTATATTCCATCTCTCCCTTACTCCCTTCGATAAAAACGGCGATCTCAACGTCCCGGCGCTGCGCGAGAGCGTCCGCCGCGTGACTGAGAACAAGGCGCTCGAGGGCGAGGACATCGTCTTTATCGCGCTCGGCACCACGGGCGAGTTCTATGCCATGAGCGAAGCCGAGAACAAGACCGTTGTCGACGTCGTCTGCGAGGAAGTAAACGGCAAGTTCCCCGTCATGATCGGCTCCGGCCGCGCCGGCACCCGCAACACCGTCGAATTCTCCAAGTATGCCCAGTCCGCAGGCGCGGACGGACTTCTCATAGTCCCGCCGTACTACACCATGCCCACCACCGACGGCATCATCCGCCACTTTGAGACGATCGCCGAGGCTGTCGATATCGGCATCACGATATACAACAACCCCGCCGCCAGCAAGCTCTGGCTGCCCATGCCTGTCATCAAGAGGCTGTCCAAGGTCGACAATATCATCGGCCTGAAGGAAAACACCAACAACCCCAACGCCTTCCTCGGCATGCTCCAGAACATCGACCCGAACGACATGGCGATATTCGCCGGTCTCGGCCACTTCATGTATCAGTACATGTGCTTCCACGGCTGCAAGGGCTATGTCACCGAGATGCTCAACTATGCTCCGCATCTCGCGCTCGACCTGTACCATGCCGGTCAGGCCGGGGACATCGCCAAGGTCAGAGAGACCGCGGACAAGATGAACCTGTTCTGGAACTGGGTGTTCCGCCTTGCCGCAAAGCACTCTCAGGTTCCCTCCGCCGTACACGCCAGCAAGGATCTGCCCACCGACATGCCGTATTATCAGGCTGCGAACAAGGCCGCCGCGGCGCTCTGCGGTATGCCCTCCGGCTATGCGCGTGAGCCTATGGAGAACATCCCCGAAGAAGAGATTCCCGAGCTGCGTGAGATCCTCAAGCAGATGGGCTGCGACGTCGTCTGCTGATAACGGAGGACTTCAACATGACAGCTTCTGCAATGGAGATCACGTGCGGGAGATACATACAGGAGCCGGGCGCCTGCCGCTTCCTCGCGGGCGAGCTGAAGCTGATAAGCGCAAAGAAAGCATATATAATGGGCGGACGCCGTGCGCTTGAGGCAGCGCTTGCCCGCATGGAGGAGTCTCTCAAGGCGGGCAGTATCGATTATCACGTCGCCGTCTTTGAAGGCTACTGCACTTACGGCAATGCGCGGGCGCATGCCGACGCGGCGCTTCAGGTGGCGCACGGGATGTCCGCCGCGACATGGAACCTTCTCATGGAAAACGGCAGGAAGGCCTATACAGACTGCGCAAAGCAGGTGCTGAGCAATGAGTTTTCCGCCGTGATAAACACGGGGCTCATCTCTACCGGCATCATCTCCGGCCTTGCCCGCGGCAGTAAGCAGCTGGCCATTGCCCATGCCGTATATAACCATTCGACGACCGTGTTCCCCGAGGTGTGGCGCAGCTACCTTCACGGCGAGATCGTCTCCGTGGGTCTGCTCCTCCAGCAGTATTACAATAACAGCCCCGAGGAGGAGATATCCGCCTATGTCAGACTGTGCCGCAGCATGGGTGTGCCGGTATGTCTCAGCGATCTCGGGCTGAGCGGTACTCCCGATGAGCTTGACCGCCTGCATCGCGCGATAGCCGCGGATTTCACCGATTTCACCGCTGAGGAATCACGCCGTCTGCGCAGCGAGATGGAGAGAATAATCCGCATATAGGAAAACATTTATCCCAAAACCAGCAAATGCCCCCGGTGCGAAATGCACCGGGGGTGTCGTTCGTTTATAGTGGGCTGCCAGCATTCTGACCATTTTGTTCAGTTTTGACGACCACGTCTGGTTAGAATGGTTAGGAAAAGCTGCTGCTCTTTACAGCCCCTCCAGCACCGCGCCGATATCTCCGTCTATGCATATACTGCGCGCGGCGATGTCATCGGGCGCGCAGGCATCGCCGAGGTTTATGCAGGCGTAGGTCGACTTCGGGTTCCTCGCCGTCATGTGCCAGAACGGATATTTTATAATGACCGGGGTGTTGTACCCGACCCCGAGCTCCAGAAACAGGGTCTTCAGCCCGGCACAAGTACGCACAAATCTATTACTCAGTCACCTTTTGGTAACTCTTGGAGCGTGTTCGGAAGTCCCTTGCAACATTGAGCATGCTGCATTATAATATGAGTGTAACATTCAAAAAGGAGTGCTGCATATATGCTTACAAAGGAAGAAATGCCCGCCTGCCCGGTGGCGACCACCGTGGCTCTGATCGGCAGCAAGTGGAAGCTGCTCATCATGCGCAACCTGCTCTCGCGCCCGTGGCGCTTCAACGAGCTGAAAAAGGATCTGGAGGGCATCAGCCAGAAAGTGCTGACCGATAGTCTGCGCTCAATGGAGGCTGACGGCCTGCTCACCCGCACCGTCTATCCCGAAGTCCCGCCGCGCGTGGAATATACACTGACGGAGCTCGGTTACAGTCTCCGCCCGATACTGGAAGCGATGCGCGTCTGGGGCGAGGATTACAAGACCATGGTCGGCAATGAGCAATGATCAAGTGCTCCGGAATATGGCGCGCGGAGAACCGCAAAAGAGGCAGGGGATTGCATTTCCCATGCCTCTTTTGAACTTCTGTTGTTGAACCGCCGAAAAGAATCTCTGCACCGCTAATAGTTCAATCCCGTATTATTTCAATTGATTCTATACTGTAGATTTTTGCTCCTTTTTCATCATTGCTCACAATGCACTTCGCAATTATGTGGTCGCCTGTATTTATAGTGTAGGACAGACTGGAGCTGTCAGTCATGAAATATAAACTATGATCGGGCAATGTGTCAGCAAGGAATGCGTACAAAAGTCTCCGGGCGTCTTGAATATCCGGCACGGGAGAGTCTACACCTATTATATAAATATACTCATTCTTGTATTTATATGCAACGCGCCCATCAATTAACAGCTCGGTGCCTATGTCAAAGGGAATCTCTTCAGCCCATAAAATAGAAGCCGAATAGGTTTCGATATGCTCCTGTAAATCGTACAACTCCGGTAATGATAAAGGGGCCGCTGCATTTTTGTTGTCCCATAGACCAGCTGCGTAAGAAATGGGGACGGCAACGTTCAGGTTCTGCCCATCGGTATATGAAGCATATGTAATGCCTATCACGTCGCCGCTGTCGTTAAATAGCGCGCCGCCGCTGCTGCCGGATGATATTGATGCGCTGAACTGAATTTCGACCATGTCCGGAAGCGTGTTATACGCGCTGAATACGCCGGTTGACACCGTGTTCATAAAGCCGAGCGGACTGCCGATCGCAACGACCTTTTCACCCTTTTCGAGAGACTCTGAATCCCCAAGAGGCAAAGGCGCAATATTGGTTTTAGCCGTTGTTTTCAATATGGCGACATCTTTTGTTTCATCATAGGCAATAACGGAATCGAGCGCAAACATCATTCCGTCTTCCGTATAGGCGACAACGCTGTACACTTCGTCGGAAATAACGTGATAATTGGTCACGAAAACGCCGGCATCAAAAGCGGCAAAAGCGCTCCCTGTGCAGAAAAGCTCACCTTTTTTGTCGTAACAGTTCAGGAGCACCACAGAGTCAGACGCGGCTTGAATAGCGTCCGGGCTGTCAGAAAATGGAGTGCTCTCGGCAGCATTTCCAAGAAATTTTACCAGACCTATACCCACGGCAAAGACGAGCAGAATGGCTGCACAGATAATAAGGATAACTGGTCGGCTTTTATATGTCTTTGTCTCATGCGCCGTTTCGGACGGACTCAGCTGTGCGCCGCAATTTGGACAATAACTCATATTTATCACCGCTTATTTCATTTGTTTTCTATAAATATATATTAAGCCTGCATAAAAGTAAAGAAAAACCACAAGATACTCAAAAGCTCCGCATAATCAAGGTTCTGCGATAAAAAAGGCTCTGCACCATAATTGAAGTGAACCCCAAAGTTTAGACAGGAATTAAATATTAACTTGCTTTTGAATGAGTTCGGTATTGCACCGGACTCATTCCTTTTAATTTTAGAGATATTCGTTCGTTGTTGTAATAATAGATGTATTCATCCAAAGCGTGGATAAAGTCCTCCACGGTCTCAAATTGTTCTCCATAGAACATCTCAACCTTTAGTCTGCCAAAGAAATTTTCCATAGCACCATTGTCCATAAATAATTTCCTCTTGACCAAACGACTTCCGCGGAGTATACTACGATTAGTTCAAAATTTTGAAGCATTGCAGTTTCCGCACGGAGGTATTTATGGATAAGAAAGAGCTTATGCGCGCGGTCAAGTTCACGTTGTTTTCAATCAGCGCAGGGATCATCCAGCTGCTGAGCTTTACCCTGATGAACGAAGTCTTCCACTGGAGCTACTGGGTGTGCTATCTGACGGCGCTTATATTGTCGGTCCTCTGGAATTTCACGCTCAATCGCAAGGTGACGTTCCGCTCGGCTAATAATGTCCCAATCGCGATGCTTAAGGTCGCGGCCTATTATCTTGTGTTCACGCCGCTGTCCACCTGGGGAGGGGACTGGCTCACCGGTATAGGCTGGAACGAGTATGTTGTGCTTGTTGTTTCCATGCTGCTGAACTTTGCAACGGAGTTCCTGTATGACCGTTTTGTTGTGTTCGGCGGGAGCATCGATACCGCGATGTCAAAAAATGTGCGGGATCCTGAAATTTGCTCTTGACAAATCTGTAAAAAAAGGTATAATAATCCTTGCTTTTAGCGGGATTGTGTAGTGGTAGCACAGCGGACTCTGACTCCGTATGCGAGGGTTCAAATCCTTCTCCCGCTGCCACATCGCTGCGAACGATAGTTCGCAGCGATTTTTTTGTTCAAGGCTTAAGATATAGATCGTCAAAAAGGCTCTCCCTATATGCAAGGAGAGCCTTTGCGGTATCTTAGTCTGCCTTATTCTGCATCGAGGCAAATTCCATAGCCATTTTCATGCTGCGCTCGAAGCGCTCCGCCGGGACGAGCGCAATGCCCTCCTCGTCGCTGAGGACGATAAGGCGCGTGCCGCCTGTGAGTCCGAACTTGTCGCGCGCGTCCTTGGGGATGACGATCTGCCCGCGATCGCTCACCGTGACGGAGCCCCAGATGTTCTTGCCTTTCGGCGCGGGCGGGATCATGCCGATGCCGTCGGCGGTCTCGGTCTTGATAAGGCTGTCGATCGTCACGCCGTAGACGGCGGCGAGCAGGCTGCACTTCTCGATGTCCGGCACGGTCGCGCCGGTCTCCCACTTGGCGTATGCCTGGCGGGAGATGTTTATCTTTTCCGCGATCTCCTCCTGAGAATAGCCGTGGATATTGCGGAGGATCACAAGGTTTTCCTTGAGCATGTGTTACCGTCCTTTACAGATCGATTTTTTCAAAGCTCCGGCAGGCTCTTCTGAACGAGAGCCACGTGATGAGCGCGTAGGCGAGGATGCCGAGAGCAAGCAGCGCAAGCTGAAGCGGCAGGAAGTCCGTCCCAAAGGCGTTCAGCGCTTCGAGGCCGGGGAAATGATGCAGCGCCTCGCCGATCCCGACGCATATAAATGACACGACGATATAGGCGATGAACGGGCGGCTGAACTTATACGCAGTCCTGAAGAAGCCTCCGACAAAGATAGCGTTGAATAGCGCGAAGATGAAAAACGCCATGCCGAGGGCAAAGGGGTTTGCGTTCATCAGGGCATTCGACCGGTACACCGCGGAGCCGGAGAGAAGAGTCATTCTTATTATAACAGCAATGCCCATGACAAGCAACGAGCACAGCTCGATAAAGCACACGAAGAGGTACTTGCCCTTTACGACGTCGCGCTTGGCGAAAGGCAGCAGCGCGGAAAAGAGAATGTCGTTCGCCTCGCGTGCGCTCTGAAAGCTCTGGAATATGCCGAGCGTGACGAAGAACACGCCGCACAGGATCGGATAGCCCGGTACGAAGAACATCAGCCCGAAAGCAATGAACAAGTAAGAGAGCGCGGAGGCGCTGAGCCGAAGCTCCTTTATCATAATTTCACGCATTGTTCCCGCCCCTTTCCATGCGCAGTATGGTATCTTCGATAGTCTCGCCGTCTTTGGAGAAGCGGCTGACGAACTCGTCTTTTGGCAGCGCCGCGACTATCTCGCCCCTGGATATGTAGACGATATCGTCCGCGCACTTCTCGATATCGGAAATAATATGCGTGGAGAAGAATACCGCGACGCCGTGGCTCTTGAGCTCCGCGAACAGTCCGAGCAGTTCGTCTCTCGAAAACGGGTCGAGTCCGCTCGTGGGCTCGTCAAGGATCAGCACTCTGGCGTTGTGCGATAGCGCAACGAGGAGATTATACTTGACACGCATGCCCTCGGACATTTCGAGCGCGGTCTTGTTTTCATCGAGCGCGAAGAGCGCGAGGTACCGGCGGTAGGCGTCCTCGTCCCATGTGTCATAGCAGCGCTTCACGACTGCGATGACGTCCTTGAGTTTTTTGCGCGGGTACCAGTTGACGGCACCGGTGGAATAGCCGATGAGCTTTTTGATCTCGGTTTCGTTTTCCGCAAGGGGCTTGCCGAAATAGAAAATTTCGCCGCTGTCCGGGTGGACAAGATTCAGCATGGATTTTATCGTTGTGGTCTTCCCGGCGCCATTTCTGCCGATGAAGCCGGTTATCCTGCCCTCTTCGATGCTGAACGATGCCCTCTTCAGCGCGAAGGCGGGATATGTCTTGTTGAGGTCATGCACCTCTGCGACACTCATATTGTTCCCTCCCAAAAGTTTTATTTGTACGAATTATGCAACCAAACGCAGCAGTTTTCAATCAACCGCAGATAACAGATTTTGCGTAATTTTGTTACGTTTAGTTGCGGGAGGGGAGTAAAGATATCGCAGAACGCTGTGCGGAACCACACTGCCTGTCATTATATAAATAACGTGCGCGCTGCATTTCGCAGCGCGCACTACTATTTTTATACTTATCAGACCTTGAAGTTGACGGAGGTGTCGCCCTGAATGTCGACGCCGAACTCGTAGTCCTTGCCGGGGAGGATGGCGTTGACAAGGATGCCGACGAAGGACGCGACGGCGAGACCGGAGAGGCTGACCGAGCCGATGTGCACGGCGCCGGCAGTGCTGTTGGAGATGCCGAGCGCGAGCACGAGGATGAGCGCCGCGATGATGACGTTGCGGGTGTTGGTGAAGTCGACGCGGTTCTCAACGACGTTGCGCACGCCGACGGCGGAGATCATACCGTAGAGGATCATGGACACGCCGCCGATGGTGGCGGTGGGCATTGCGGTGACGAGGGCTGCGAACTTCGGGCAGAAGCTGAGGATTATCGCGAAGAGCGCCGCGAGGCGGATGACGCGCGGGTCATAGACCTTGGAGAGCGCGAGCACGCCGGTGTTCTCGCCGTAGGTGGTGTTCGCGGGTGCGCCGAAGAGGGAAGCGAGGGTGGTTGCAAGGCCGTCGCCCATGAGGGTGCGGTTCAGGCCGGGCTCGACGATGTAGTTCTTGCCGACGGTGGAGGAGATGGCGCAGATATCGCCGACGTGCTCCATCATGGTCGCGATGGCGAGGGGAACGATGGTGACGCAGGCGGTGACGAGCATGCCGGAATCGAAGTTGCCGGAGAGCAGGCCGAATACGGTGGCTTCCTTGTGGACGGGGAGGCCGATCCATGCCGCCTCGCTGACCTTCTGCGCAACGACTGCGCGGGAGGCGGGGTCGACGATCATGGAGACAACGTAGGAGGTGAGCACGCCTATGAGGATGGGGATGATCTTTATCATGCCCTTGCCCCACATATTGCAGGCGATGACCACGACTATCGCGACGACCGCGACGAGCCAGTTGGCTTCGCAGTTATTGATAGCGGAGGAGGAGAGGATCAGGCCGATGGCGATGATGATCGGGCCGGTGACGATCGGGGGGAAGAAGCGCATGACCTTCTTCACGCCTACGCTCTTGATTATTGCAGCGAGGATGACATACATAAGGCCGGAGACTGCGACGCCGAAGCAGGCGTAGGGCAGCAGCTCGGCTTCGCCGTTGGGAGCGATTGCCCAGTAACCGGCGAGGTAAGCGAAGGAGGAGCCGAGGAACGCGGGAATTTCGCCCCTGGTGATAAGGTGGAACAGCAATGTGCCGAGACCGGCAAACAGCAGCGTGGTGGCAACGTCAAGTCCGGTCAGTGCGGGGACGAGCACGGTCGCGCCGAACATGGCGAACATGTGCTGCAGACCGAGGATGAGCATGCGCGGAGTGCCAAGCTCGCGCGCGTCAAAAATGGGACCGTCAATGGTTTTCTTGTCTTTCATTCAATTTACCTCTCTCTGTAGATTTTTTAATTGAATTTATAACCAGCGGCATAGCCGCGTGTTACCGTATTGAATTAGTTATCGTCGATCGCCATGAGGTACACGCCCGTCTCGCCGTCGAACTCCGGCAGGCGAACCTCGATAAGCTCGCTGTGCGAGGTGGGGATGTTCTTGCCGACATAGTCCGCGCGGATAGGCAGCTCTCTGTGGCCTCTGTCGACCAGCACCGCGAACTGTATCGTGCGCGGGCGGCCGCAGCTGAACACCGCTTCAATGGCGGCTCTGGCCGTGCGCCCGGTGTAAAGTACATCGTCGCAGAGAACAACGTCCCTGTCGTTCACGTCGAAGGGCAGCTCCGCCTTGCGGATGACCGGGCTCTCGGCAAGCGTTGAGAGATCGTCCCGGTAGAAGCCTATGTCGATGCTCCCGCAGGGCGGCTCAACGCCCTCAATCTTCTTGATGTTGTCGCGTATGCGGCAGGCGATCGGTTCGCCCCGGCGGCGTATCCCGACGAGGACGACGTTATCTACCCCTCGGTTCTTCTCGGTGATCTCATGGGATATGCGCATCAGCGCTCTGCCGAGCGCGGCCTCGTCCATTATCTGAGCCTTCTGCCTCATGGATGTATCCCCTTTCGCCAAAAAATAAATGCCCTGCCGGTATCCGGCAAGACACACAAAAGCACAGGCGCACTGCACCCGTAAGCTATAAGCGATTTTGCCGGTCTCTCTGTACCGAACTTAAAAATCTTTTCGACGGTCATTATAAGGGCTGCGCGCGGAAATTGCAAGCATATTTTCAGAATCTCCCAAAATGTAGAACCTGTCCAAAGACGGCGGGAGAAATTTGTGATATCCGACAAGGAATTTGTTTACAGACGGAAGAAGCTTTCTTAATAAAAATTATATTGATTTTTCCACACGCCGGTGGTATCACTGAACCAGCCGCGGCGAGGCTGCGGCACATATCCCCAAGGAGGCAATAAAATGAAAAAGACATTTGCTTTTATTCTTGTCCTTTCGATGGCGCTCGCGCTGTGCGCCTGCGGCGGAGAGGGCACGGGCGAGGTCGTCTATGTTGACCCGACTCCCGCAGCCGAGACTGCCGCCCCGGCAGTTGAAACACCTGTGAGCACAGCCGATACGGCTGCCGACGAGGAATCCGCTGCCGCCCTCGGCGTCGTGCTCGACTATGCGGTGAACGATGTTCAGCCCGGTTCCTCCGGCTGCTCGCTCAGAGGCATAAAGTGCGCGGCAATGCTGCTCGACTGGGCGGCGGAGACCCCGCTTGACGCCGACGGTATCGCCGCCGCGGTAGAGACATGGAAGAGCGCTGCAACTGAGGATGCGCTCTCCTTGTTCAGTGAGTGCATGGATCTTGTCGCTTCCAGCTGCGAGTCCCTCTCGCAGGATAACGCGCAGGAGCTGCTCGATGAGTCCGGCAGCACCGACTGCGCATACCCCTGGAGCGACGCCGCCTTTGCGGCGGCACAGAGCGTTTTCTCCGCCGCCGGTGTCAGATAAGGCACTGCACCCGGGGAGATAAACGCCCCGAGCCTTAAAAAAGTGGCTGCATATCATGCAGTCACTTTTTCCTTTATATCTATTCCACTTCCTGATCCAGATCCATGAACAGGCTCGCGTTGAAGAAATCCTGTATCGTGATCCCGAGTCCGTCGCACAGCTTTTTAATTGTCGAGATCGTTGCGCTGTTGTTGCGCCCGCTGACAATGTTGTTGATGGTCGATTGTGTGACGCCGCTCATGCTGCACAGCTTGTTGATGGAAATGTCTTGTTCTCTGCATAGTTCGATGATCCGTTCCCTGACGGCCTCTCCGATATTCATACCGCTTATGCCCTCCTTTTCAGAAAGAGCATAAACAAAAGAACTTGAAATGATTAACTCTTTTGAGTTATAATTATCTCAAAAGGGTTAATCCACGAAAACAGCACCGGCTTGGGGCGATTGTTGATCTTCAATATGCAGACCAATCGCCAAGGGAAGCACTGGAAAATTTGCAGTGTACACATGCCCGCTTCATTTTGACGGCGGATACATTTCTCCCTCTGGTTCAGGATACACTTGAGCTGGGTAATTTCGGAACTTCTGTGCAGGTGATCACGGTTTCACCGGCTCGCTCTCTGCCGCCCTTGAAACGGTTGTTTTTACCAACGCCGAGGTGCCGTACCAAAGCAGATAATATTCTGAGTTTTGACGGCATACTGGTCGGCCTGCATGACCCCATCCCGCCAGGCAAAGCGGACGACCCCGCCCTGATCGTTCATACCAGCGGAACTACAGGTGTTCCAAAGGGAGTTTTGCTCAGCAACAAAAATGTAAATGCTGTTGCCGTGGAATATAAAAACTCACTGTTGGAACTGAGGCCGGGTGACTCCATTCTGAATATTGCTCCGCCGTTCGTTGCTTTTGGAATCTGTCTTGCCATTCATACGCCGCTGTGCCTTGGGATGCAGGTTTGTCTGAGTCCATCCCCTGATCCCGAAACAAACGGGAAAACTTTTTTCTTCTATAAACCGGTTCATTTTCTCGGCGGACCTGCGCATATTCGCAGCATCGTGCAGACGTATAAGCGGCAGAGCCTGTCATTTGTCCGGACGATAGGCTACGGCGGTGAAGCGATCTCATCCGAGAATGCAAAACGGTATGTATTGTTTTTCAAAGACAACGGAGCGCCTATTTCGCACCTTGCTCCCGGATACGGCATGACGGAGTTTGGCGGAACAGTTGTTACGACCGGCAGCACGGTTTGGAAAGAAGGTAGCGTTGGCATTCCTCTTCCCTTGACGAATGTAAAAATCGTCGATCCTGACAAATGGGATGAATTGCCTTGCGGAAAGACGGGAGAGATATGGATGACCTCACCGAGCCTGATGCATGGATATTACCGCGATACCGACGAAGACGGAGATGGGCTCATTATTGATGAGTCCGGAACACGCTGGCTGAGAACCGGCGATCTTGGCGAGCTCGATCAGGACGGATTTCTATACCTGCGCGGGCGTATCAAGCGAATATACCTTGCCAAAGGACGCAACAACAGCATTTATAAGCTCTTTCCTGACCGTGTCGAGAGGGTCATTCTAAAGTGCCCGTATGTTTTGGAATGCGCAGTTGTTGTAAAAAGTGCAGATGGCATTTTCCATGTTCCCGTTGCGTTTGCTGCAGTGCAGGAATGTACTGTCGATCAGATCCAGCGGTACTGCAAAGATCATCTCCCCGAATATATGATACCTGAGGACATCCGTATCATTGACCACATCCCGCACACGGTGACCGGAAAGGTCGATTATCATCTTCTGGAAAGCTTAGTTGAGGAAGAATCTCAGCAATGACGGTCTTGTATCATTAAATTTCGCGTGATAAGATAAAAACAGATCGATTTTGTGTACCTTGCGAGCCGCCCTTGCCTCTCCCTATGGGAGAGGGCACCGCACACCGCACATTGCAAAAAAACCACATCGCCGCCCCGATTCGGAGCGGCGATGCTTGTTATAATCATTCGTTTACTTCCCGTACTTTTCGTTGTACGCCTTTATGGCGACAGCGAGTATGTCTATCGCGCGGGAGATGTCCTCGGCGTTTATGGTGTAGGCCATGCGCACCTCGTTGAGACCCTTGCCGGGAGTGGCGTAGAACGGCTCGCCGCAGGCCATGAGCACGGTCTCCTTGTTGTCGTCGAACTCATTGAGCAGGAACAGCTGGAACTTATCCGCGTCGTCTATCGGCAGGGACACCATCGCGTAGAACGCGCCTCTCGGCGTCTCGCAGACGACGCCGGGGATCTCGTGCAGCTTGGAGACAAGCGTGTCGCGGCGGTGGCGGTACTCATCGCGCACAGCGTCGAAGTAGCTGGGGTCGAGCGTGTAGAGTTCAGCCGCGGCGACCTGCTCGACCGTTGCCGAGCACAGGCGGCACTGGCACCATTTGAGCGCCTGAGCCATGAAGTCCTTGTTCTTCGAGATCACCATACCGACGCGCGCACCGCATGCGGAGAAGCGCTTGGATATCGAGTCGATAACAATGACGTTGTCCTCGTAGCCCTTGTACTGCAATGCGCTCGTGAGGTGCTCGCCGCCGTAGGTGAACTCTCTGTACACCTCATCGCAGACGATGAAGAGGTCATGCTCCTTCGCAATGTCGAGCATCAGGCGCAGCTGCTCCGGAGTGAGCACGTTGCCGGTCGGGTTGCCGGGGTTCGTTATCATGATGGCGCGGGTGTGCTCATTTATGCGCGCCTCGATCCGCTCGCGGTCGGCGTAGAAATAGCCCTCCTCGGGATCGGTCGGCACGGGGCGGATAGTCGCGCCCGCGAGGGTGACAGAGGTATGGTAGTTCGGATAGAAAGGTTCCGGGATGATGATCTCGTCGCCGTCGTCGAGCAGGCAGGCCATCGTCAGCTGCAGAGCCTCGCTGCCGCCGGCGGTGGGCAGGATATCGCTGTGCTCAAGCTCCACGCCTATGCGGGAGTAGTAATGCTGCACTGCGTCAAGGAACTTGGGCATGCCGACAGACGGCGCGTAGGCGAGCACGGGCTCGGTGAAATCTCGGAGCGCTTTGAAAAATACGTCAGGCGTTTTAACGTCGGGCTGACCGATGTTCAGATGATAAATTTTAATACCGCGTTCTTCGGCCTTTGCCGCATAGCTTGCGAATTTACGCATGGGGGAAAGGCCGCAGAGTTCCATTTTTGATGAAAGCTTCAAGAAAAACACTCCTTTCTTTATTCTTGTATGATTAGGTACGATAACACATTTCTTTGAACTTATCAATAAAAAACTCAAATTTTAGCCTATTTTTAGCATTCGGCTTGTAAGCCGCGGCAGATTTTGATAAAATGTCACAAGAATAATTTTCATACATCTGCTTATCCATTAGGAAAACCGTGAACAGGAGGACGGACATTTGCTCAGACTGATGATCGGCAAGGCCGGTGCCGGCAAGACGGCGGCCATCATAAACGAAATAAAGCGCGATATGGCCTCTGCGCATGGCCGCGCCCTGATGATCGTCCCCGAGCAGTACAGCCACGAGGCCGAGCGCGAGCTCTGCCGCGTCTGCGGGGATCGTCTCTCGCTCTACGCGGAAGTTCTGAGCTTCACCGGCCTTGCGCGCGAGACTGCCG
>ERZ779877.367-NODE-367-length-50784-cov-26.246880_pt1 | contig 50784 bp, 51 predicted proteins | sample MGYA00511556_ERZ779877 | MGnify/ENA primary metagenome ERZ779877 (study PRJEB29588, sample SAMEA2159338) | human gut metagenome | biome: human gut; feature: human-associated habitat; material: faeces | place: Denmark | collected 2008/2010 ... | reverse complement strand
GATATAATCCAGTTAACAAACATTTAATGTCTAGGAAACTGGGTACCTCTCATTTATGGAGTTTTTTTATTGCTAAAATGTTAAAATAATCCCATGAATATTGGATTTTTAGGTTGTTCCAAAATTGGAGACAGCATAGTAAAAGCGTTAAAAGCTAATAAAGAAGTAACTTTATATGGTTGCGCAGCTCGCGATCCTCAAAGAGCAGAAGATTATAAACAAAAATACGGATTCTTAAAATCATATAATAGCTATGAAGAATTGGTTAGCGATCCAAAAATTGATTTAGTATATGTGTCTACTTTGATGAGCTCGCATTACGAGCACGCTAAACTTTGTTTAATGCACAATAAGCCATGCTTAGTTGAAAAAGCATTCACTATGAATGCAAAAGAAGCCGAAGAGCTCATAAAATTGTCTAAGCAAACTAATTTATTTTTAGGTGAAGCTATTTGGACGCGTTATATGCCTTCAAGAAAAATGATAAATGAAATTATTGCATCTGGGATGATTGGACAAGTTTATATGGTTTCCGCTAATTTATCATACAAAATTGACGATAAGGAAAGGCTTATTACCAAAAAGTTAGGTGGCGGAATTCTTTTAGATTGTGGTGTTTATCCAATAAATTTTGCATTTATGGTCTTAGGAAGCGATTATAAAGATGTTAAATCAACTTTAATCTATAAAGGAAAAAATGTAGAAGAAGTTTGCTTAATTAACTTATTCTATAAAAACGGAGTTGTGGCTAACTTATACACTTCAATGAATGGGAATTCAGATAGAAGTGGCTTTATTTATGGTACTGAAGGCTATTTAAAAATAGATAACATAAATAACCCATCAACTATTGAAATTTATGGTAGAGTTGATAATACATCTAACGCAATGGAAATTAAAAATACCATTCATATAACTGAAGATGTAAATGGGTATGAATATCAATTTTATGAGGCAATATTAGCAATTAAATCTCATATTAATGAACCTGTTTCGATGCCTCATTCTGAAACTCTAAAAGTAATGAAATTAATAGATAAAATCAAAAATAGTAGTTATATAGTTAATAATTAATAGATAAATAGGAGGAAACTATGGAATATAACAAATTAATCGACAACACTTTATTAAAGGCTGATGCAACAAAAGATCAAATTCTTGCTTTATGTGAGGAAAGCAAAAAATATAATTTTAAATCAGTTTGCATTAATCCTGATTTTATTCCTTTAGCAAAAAAAGCATTAGAAGGAAGCGATGTTTTGGTTTGTACTGTAGTCGGTTTTCCACTTGGAAGTATGACAACAAAAGCAAAAGCTTTTGAAGCAAAGGATGCTATTGAAATAGGCGCTGACGAAGTAGATATGGTTATTAATATTAGCGCATTAAAGGATAAGGATTATAATCTCGTTTTAAACGATTTATTAGCTGTTAGAGAAGCAACAAAAGGACATACTTTAAAGGTTATCTTAGAATGCTGCTTACTTTCAAAAGAAGAAATCGTGAAAGCATGTGAACTTTGTGTTAAAGCTAAAGTTGATTTTGTTAAAACAAGTACTGGATTTTCAAAATATGGTGCAACTCCAGAAGATGTAGAATTGATGAGAAAAACAGTTGGCCCTAATATGGGAGTTAAAGCAGCTGGCGGCGTAAGAACTCATGAAGAAATGCTTGAAATGGTTAAAAGAGGCGCAACCAGAATTGGAACAAGCTCAGGCGCAAAATTAATGTAAAAAAATACTTTATTTTAAAGTTGAATTTTGATATATTCTTTGTTGCAAAGATTGGAGGTGAAAGTGGGATGTCTAAAGTAGTAGTTAGAGATGGCGAAACTCTTGATGAAGCATTAAGAAGATTTAAAAGACAAGTCAATAAGGCTGGAACTATCCAAGAATGCAGAAAAAGAGAATGTTTCTTAAAGAAAAATCTTAAGAGAAAGCTTAAAAGCGAAAACGCTAGAAAAAAATATAGATAATCTAGCAATTAATGAACTTGTATTAAAAGGTGCTGAAAAGCATCTTTTTTTTTAATTTTTTCGCAATTAACTCCTTTGTATTATTGAAAGGAGATTTTTATGCGTTATTTTATTAAACAAATTGGTGAAAAGGATTGTGCGTTAACTTGTTTAAAGATGCTACTTGCAATTGTTTATAAGTCCAAAAAATTCCTTTTATATCCGCTAGACGATATTGAAAGGACTTATTCACTTGAGGAAATTATTAAAATTGCAAGTAAAGAAGGTGTTAAGCTTTATGCTTTTCGTTTTAAAAATAAGGAGGATTTAGTTAAGCAAACTTCGTTTCCTGTTTTAGTGCCAATTAAAAGTGGAAACACCCTTCATATGGTTTTAATTAGGAAAATAAAAAAGAATAAACTTCTTATTTATGATCCAGCTGAAGAACCTAAATGGGTGGATTTTTATGAATTTACTAAAATATGGAATGGAGAATGTCTCGAAATTATCGAAGTCAAAGGATCTTTATTTAAAGAGAAGAAATTTAATTTAGTTTCTAAACCATACAAGGTTTTAGTACCTTTATTCCAACTTTTAAGTTTTGCGTTTTTAATTTCAGCCTTGTTTTTTATCGATGAAAATTATTCATTTTTAATCCCTTTGTGCTTTTTAGTAGCTTTTGTTATTTTTGAATTCATATATCGTACGCTTTTAATAAACGAAATGAAAAGTTTTGATAATCGAATTCTAAACAACTTTGTTTTAAAAGAAAGAAAAACATTTAAGACTCGCTTTATTGAAATGAATCATTTTAAGGTTTTACTAATAGGTGGACCTATTCAACTTTTAAATTGCTTTATTATTTTAATATTTGGTGCTTTGATACTATTTTTAAATAGTTACTTAAATTTGATTAATCTTCTTATAATATATCTAATTGTGATTTTACTTTCTTTTTTCGAAAGGAAGATATTTAAAAACAATAGAAAAGATATAAGTGATTATGAAAACGAAATACTTAGTTTAAAAGATGATAATAATGGAAATCTTAAAGAGAAATTAGCTTCTTTATATAAAAAGACTTATAGTTTTGCAACTTTCATCAATGTTAAAAAGATGATTTTAATATTTTTAATAATTGTAATTTCTCTAATTTATTGTGCATTTACTGGTAATATTTCATTAAATTTTGTTTTGTTTCATACTTTCATTTATTATTATCTTTCTCAAAATGTTGGCAAGATTATTGAATGTTTAGAATCCTATAGTCAAAAAAGATATTATCTCTCTTTATATCAATATTATTGTAACTAATGAAAAAACGTGATTTATAAATTCAGCTATAATAACTAATAATTTGATTTAGTTAATAACTATTGTAAATTTATATTATCCTTCAAGTATTATTTAATGTTAAAAATGATTAAAAATCGATTATTATCGTCAAAAAGTGTGAATGAATTGCCATAATATAGGTATTTCGTGGTATAATAAGCGCATGAAATTTGATATCAGTATAAATTCAACAATTGATACAAAAATTGACGAATATATTCCGCTTTATGAACGCTTAATGAATAAAACATTTGAAGTTTTAAACATTAATCGCGATGCAATTATAAGCGTTACTTTTGTTGACAAAGAATTTATTCATGGACTCAACAAAAAGTATCGTGGAATTGATCGACCAACAGATGTTATTAGTTTTGCGTTTCTTGATGATAAAAACGAAATTATAAAAGGTGATGATATACCTTTAGATTTAGGTGAAATTTATATCTGCTATGATGTAGCCGATGAAAATCGTAAAAATTATGGCAATTCAATTAAAAGAGAAATCTGCTTTTTATTTGTCCATGGTTTATTACATTTATTAGGTTATGATCACATGAGTAAAGAAGAAGAGGAAATAATGTTTCCTCTTCAAGAAAAAATACTTGAAGGAGAACTTTGATGACTAAAGAAGACTTAGTTTATGAAGCGATTGAAGCAAGAGATTTATCTTATTCGCCATATTCAAAATTTGCTGTTGGAGCAGCTCTTTTAACAAAAGATGGAGAAATCTATCGAGGAGCAAATATCGAGAATGCTTCTTTTAGTTTAACAATGTGCGCTGAAAGAAATGCGATTTTTAATGCATATTGTCATGGAGTTACACAAGATGATATTGAAGCACTTGCTATTGTTGCCGATACGGAATTACCTGTCTCGCCATGTGGATCATGTCGTCAAGTTTTAAGTGAACTTTTTCCTCACGACAAAAAAATTTATTTAGCAAATTTAAGGGGTGACATCAAAGAAACGACAGTTGATGAACTTTTGCCTTATTCTTTTGATAGTGACGATTTATGAAAAGTGGATTTGTCTCATTAGTTGGTAGATCAAATGTTGGTAAATCTACCATTTTAAACGCTATTATTGGTAAGAAAATATCAATTGTCACACCAAAAAAGCAAACAACACGTAATTCTATTCAAGGAATTTATAATGATAATGATTCCCAAATTATCTTTATTGATACTCCTGGCATTCACAAACCAATTAATGAATTAGGAGTAAAAATGGATAAAACTAGCTATTCTTCGATTAGAGATTGTGATGTAGCTGTTTTAGTAGTTGATGCTAGTAGACCTTTTGGTGAAGGAGATCAATTCCTTTTTGATCATTTAAAATTTGACTGTAAATTAGTAATAGCTTTTAACAAAATAGATTTAACTAATATTGAATTAGTAAGTGCTCTAAAAGAAAAATACAAGGGACATTATCATCCTTTGGCGATAGTAGAATTAAGTGCAATTGAGAAATTTGGTATAGAAGATTTAATAAAGATTATCAAAGAAAATCTCGATGAAGGACCTCAATATTATGACTTAGAAACCATTACTAATATGGATATTAAGTTTAGAATTCAAGAGATTATTAGGGAAAAGATGCTTTTACTTTTAAAAGAAGAGGTGCCTCACTCTGTTGCGGTTATATGTTCTGATATTGTAAATGATGTCACACCAATTGAGGTTTATGCAAAAATTATTGTTGAGCGTGACAGTCAAAAAGGCATAGTTATTGGCGCAAAAGGTAAAATGATAAAGCGCATTGGAACATTAGCTAGAAAAGACATTGAACAACTCATTGGAAGACATATAAATTTGCAATTAATGGTGCAAGTGGTAGATAATTGGCGTAATTCTAGTAGATTTCTAGTAGATAATTTGTAGTAATTTTTTCTTAAAATGGAAATTAAAAACGGAATTATAATAAGCGCAAATCCTTACAAGGATAAAAATTTGATATGCAGTTTGCTATGTGAAGATGAAATAATTTCATTTGAAGTATTGTCCTTTTTTAATAGTAAGAAAGGATATACAAATGACATTCAGGTTTTGAATTTTGGTGAGTTTGAATTATATAAAGGTCCAACAAGTTATTTCAAATTAAAAAATTATAAAATTGAGAGGTCCTTATATAATTCAGTTTATGCTGATAGTGATCTACTAATAGGATATGAATATTTAAAAGAAATATTAATTAAGGTTCCTCCTGTTGATGAATTTTATAAATATTCAAAATTAATTAAACTAACTATTGAGAAGATTCTATTAAATAAATCAAATATCAATGCTTATTTATTGTTGTTTGTATCTTTTTACTTACGATTTATTGGATATTCAATTGCAAATGTTTTAGAAAAAGAAGTTGATTTAGCACTTCATGAGTATACAAAAGAGAGCGGTGAAGTTTTAGGGCAATCACTTAATGAATATTTAAAATTTAAAGAAATTTATAATAAATTATTTAAAAATAAGTATTTAGATGCTCTTAAAATTGTTGAATCAGCACCTAAAGAAATGGTGAGAATAGTTTTAATTAATGTTTCGCGCATATTTGAAAGATTAGCTAACGTTAAAATTAATTCTTTACAATTTTTCTAATATACACTCATAGTGTGTTGACAAGTCATCTTATAATTAAGATAATTTTTGGCGTGAGGTTGATGAATAATGGATAATAAATTTGATAAAGTTGTTACACATTTACAAACAACAGGTTATGTTTTTCAAGGTTCCCAAATCTATGGTGGGTTGTCAAATACATGGGATTATGGCCCTTTAGGAAGCGAATTAAAGAATAATTTACAACAATTATGGTGGAAAAAATTTGTTAGTGAATCACCAACAAATGTTGGAATTGATGCTGCAATTTTGATGAACCCAAGAGTTTGGGAAGCTACTGGTCATGTTACAACATTTAATGACCCTTTAATCGATTGTAAAGAATGTCGTGGTAGATTTAGGGCAGACGATTTAGTTAAAGAACAATATCCAGATGTTGATGTAAACGGTATGGATTTAAATGCATTATCAGATTTTATCAAATCTCATCCTTTGAAATGCCCTCAATGTGGAAAAAGCAATTTTACTGATGTAAGACAATTCAATATGATGTTTAAAACTCATATAGGTGTTACTGATGATTCAAAAAGTGTTGTTTATTTAAGACCAGAAACTGCTCAAGGTGTTTTTGTTAATTTTAAAAATGTACAAAGAGCAACAAGAAGAAAGTTGCCTTTAGGAATTGCTAACGTCGGCAAATCTTTTAGAAACGAAATCACACCTGGTAACTTTATTTTCAGAACTCGTGAATTTACTCAAATGGAACTTGAATTCTTTTGTAAACCTGGAACTGATTTAGAATGGTTTAATTATTGGAAAGATTATTCAATTTCTTTTGTCGAATCACTTGGTGTTAAAGCTGAAAATCTTAGATTTAGAGATCACGAACCTGAAGAATTAGCATTTTATTCAAAAGCAACAACTGACATTGAATATAAATTCCCATTTGGCTGGGGTGAAATTTGGGGTATTGCTGATAGAACTGATTACGATTTAAAGCGTCATCAAGATTTTAGTGGTGAAGCTCTCGATTATTTAGATCCTGAGACTAACGAAAAATATGTTCCATATTGTATCGAACCAAGTTTAGGACTTGATCGTTTGTTTTTAATGATTGTGACTGATGCTTATGATGAAGAAGTACTTGAAAATGGCGAAATCAGAAAAATTATGCATCTTAAACCATTTTTGGCTCCATATAAAGCCAGTATTCTTCCTTTAAGTAAGCAATTAAACGAGAAAGCTAAAGAGGTTTTTGATGATTTAATTCCATTTATTAATGTGAATTTTGATACAACCGGAAGTATTGGGAAAAGATATAGAAGAAACGACGAAATCGGAACACCTTATTGTGTAACTATTGATTTTGATACATTAAATGATGGTTGCGTTACTGTTAGAGAACGCGATTCAATGAAACAAGAAAGAATTAAAATTGAAGATTTGAGAAATTACTTATTAGATAGAACTTTTTATAAATGAACGGAAATTTAATAGATTTAGCAAACGACATTTTACGAAATACAGATATAGTAGAAGTTATTTCGCATTATATTAAAGTTGAAAAGAAAGGGCGTAATTATAGCTCCCTTTGTCCTTTTCATAACGACCAATCTCTAGGGAATTTCTATATTTCAAAAGAAAAAGGAATCTTTAAATGCTTTTCTTGTGGAGCGGGCGGCAATGCGATTAACTTTGTACAAAGAATTGAAAATTGTACTTATCGTGAAGCCATATTTAAAGTTGCTGATTTAATTGGCTATCGTGATACTCGACTTTTAGATTACCGTCAAGTAGAAAAGGTTGACCCTGAAACAAAGGCTATTCAAGATTGCTTGAATGAAATTTCTTTATTTTATGAGAATAGCTTGTTTATGAGTGAAAGCGGCAAAGAAGCACTTGAATATTTGCATAAGCGTGGCTTAACTGATGATATTATCCGTCATTTTAAAATCGGCTTTTCTCAAGACAAGGGTGAAAATATTATTGAATTTTTAAAATCCAAAAAATTCTCAATTAAGACAATTGCGGAAACTGGGATTATTCATTTAGAAAATACACCATATCGCGATTTAAATGCTGGAAGAATTACTTTTGCAATAACTGATCGCAATAATCAAGTAGTTGGTTTTAGCTGCCGCAAATTTCGTGAAAATGATAAATCGAATGCAAAATATATTAATACTTCTTCGACTAAATTATTTAATAAAGGCAACTTACTTTATAACTATTACAACGCTTTAAATGAAGCGAAAAAAGTAAATTATGTTTATTTGCTTGAAGGATTTATGGATGTAATTGCTTGCTATCGAGTTGGAATCAAATCCGCAATCGGATTAATGGGAACAGCTCTTTCTAAAGATAATTTACAGTCACTAAGATATATGAATTGTGAAATTCGACTTTGCCTTGATTTAGATGAGCCAGGGCAAATGAATATGCTTAAAATTAGCGATATTTTATCTGATGCAAATATTAAATATCGTTTAGTTAATAATAATGTTTCATTTAAAGAAAAAGATACAGACGAAATTTTAAAGAATTATGGCGAAGAAAAATTAAAAGAATACTTGTCAAATTTATTAGCTAAAGGAGAGTGGCTATTAAATTACTATAAGAAAAACTTAAATTTATCGACACTAGATGGAAAAAAGAAAATTGTTAGTAATTTATTGCCGTTTTTATCTGGCTTAAAAGAAGATTTAGAAATAGATTTTTACATAAACCAACTTGTTAATTTAACTGGTTATAGTTACGAAACGATTTATAACGCGCTTAAAAAGTATAATAAAAATCTAGATAAAAAAGACGAGCAAGCTTTGCGCTCATTTGTAGATTTTGAAAAGAGTGAAGCGCAATCTGTATTAAATAGACTACAGTTAGCAGAAAAACAGGTTTTACGTTATATGTTGGAAAATAAAGAAGTTGTTGAAAAGTATGATATTAAGTTAGGGTATTTTTCAACGCCTATCTATCGTGAAATTGCAAATGTGCTAACTGATTATATTGTTCATTTAAGAAGTGAAGCAGATTATAACGTTAAGAACTTAATGGCATACTTGTCTAGTGAGGATTACGAAAGCAAGAATAAAGACAAGATTATTTCTCAAATTACTGATATAGTTCTTGACGGTTATGATATACCGCCATATAGCGACGCTCAATTTAATGATTTGGTTGAAACCATTAATAAAGAGCGAGTTGAAAATCAAACGTTTGATGTTTATAAAAATTCAACTCAAAACAAAACAGAAAGTGAAAAAGCAGAATATGCAAAAGCATGCTTTGCTAAAATTAGATCTTTAATTGAAGAAGAAGATAAGAAAAGGAGGTCTTAAGATGGAAAGAAAGGCTAAAAAAACTTCAAAAAACGAAGCTGTAAAAATTAAGAAAATTCAAGAAGATAATGAACTTAACTTGGATGATTACACACCAACAGACGATCATGATGACATGATGACTCTTGATCAAATCGTTAAAAAATTTGAAGAAGAAAATAAAGACACAAAATTTATTGATCAAGATCAATTTTTTGATGAAACTTCTTATTTGGATTTATCAGATAAAGATTACGAAAAAGTTTTTGAGCATTTCAAAAATTTAGGATATGAAATTGCAGGCAGTAAGGATGATGATTTCGATAACGCTGATATGCCTGAAGATTTTAACGAAGAAGACATTGAAAATGAAGACGACGATTTCGATGATTTCGATAATGATGAGAACAGCGCTGAAAGTAATCTTGATATCAACAATTTAGATAACATTGATTCAAGTGAAGTCAAGGTTAACGATAGTGTCAAACAATATTTAAAGGAAATTGGTAGAGTACCATTACTTAAACCAAAAGAAGAAACTGAACTTGCTAAAAGAATTGCAGCTGGCGATAAAAGAGCTAAAGATCAACTTATTAACGCTAATTTAAGACTCGTTGTCTCTATAGCAAAGCATTATATTGGTCGTGGTATGCAATTTTTGGATTTGATTTCCGAAGGTAATCTTGGACTTATCAAGGCCGTTGAAAAATTTGACTATAAAAAAGGTTTTAAATTTTCGACTTATGCAACATGGTGGATTAGACAAGCTATTACAAGAGCAATCGCTGATCAAGCTAGAACAATTAGAATTCCTGTCCATATGGTTGAAACCATTAATAAAATCACTAGAGTTCAAAGACAACTTGTTCAAGAGCTTGGTAGAGAGCCTACAGCAGAAGAAATTTCTAAAAAGATGGATGGTACTTTATCTCCAGACAGGATTAGAGAAATTACAACATTAGCTTTGGAACCAGTATCTTTAGAAAGTCCAATTGGCGAAGAAGATGATAGCCATTTAGGAGACTTTGTAGAAGACAAAGAAAGTGTTTCTCCAACTGAATATACAAGAAAGTCCATGAACCGTGATGCTTTATTTAGTGTCATGAACGATTTAACAGATAGAGAAGAAAGAGTTTTACGTCTAAGATATGGTTTGGACGATAATAGACCTCGAACACTTGAAGAAGTTGGAAAAGAATTTGGAGTTACTAGAGAAAGAATTAGACAAATTGAAGCTAAAGCTATTCGCAAATTAAGACATCCAACAAGAACAAAGAAATTAGACGATTTACACTAATCATATGATTTCTGATCGTTTGAACAAAATTTCACAATTTATTAAAGATGACCATGATGTCGCTGATATTGGAAGCGACCATGGTCTTCTTTTAGTTCTTTTAAATAATAGGAATTTCAAAAATAATGTTTTAGGAGTAGAGAATAAAATTGGTCCTTTTGATAATCTTAAGAAAACGATTTGTTCGATAAATAAGCCAAATTTTAGCTGTGATTTGTCAAATGGACTAGAAAATGTAAGCCCTAATTATCAAACAATAGTAATTGCTGGAATGGGTTTTTCTAATATAAAAGAGATTGTTCTAAATGATATAAAAAATGGCAATAAGAGAGATACTTTTATTATTGATTGCCATACCAATCAAGACGAAGTAAGAAAATTTTTCTATGAAATTGGCTATAAAATTTCAGATGAAACTATAATATTAGAAGATTCTATTTATTACGATGTAATTTGCTTTGCTTTAAATAACGATAAAACAAGTTATTCCTCAAAGGAACTAGAATTTGGTCCATTTAATTTGAAACGAAAATCTGATATTTTCATTAAAAGATATACCGTTCAACTTAATAAGTTGAGACAAATTAAACTATCTATCAAAAATGAGTCAAGAATAAAAGAAATCGACCAAAAGATTGATAAGTTGGAGGAAATTATTAATGAAAACTAAAACTCTTCTTAAAAAATTAGCTAAATATTTCCCTAAATCCTTAGCTGAAAGTTATGATCATGTTGGTTTACAATGCGGAAAAATTAAAGAAGAAACGAACACAATTTTACTTTGCTTAGATTATGATGAGGAAGTTTATAAATATATTGTTAGCCAAAAGCTAGAAGACAAAATTGACCTAATAGTTTCTCATCACCCATTTATTTTTGGGACAAGAGCAAAAGTGCTTAAAAACGACCCTTTAAAGAAAGATTTATATGAGAAAACTTTAAACTTAGGAATTCCTGTTTATAGTTATCACACAAATTTCGATGGTGGTAACGAGGGTATGAATGATGCTTTAACTAGAGAATTAGGACTAGAAAATATAGTTAAACTTCAAACAGAACCTATGGCAAGAGGCGGAAATTTAGCAAACGAAATGGAGATTCATGAATTTGCTAAGTATGCGATGAAAAAATTAAATGTTAATTACGGGTTATTAATTCATGAAGGAAAAGATTACATAAAAAAAGTAGCTATCATCGGTGGAGGCGGATGGAGCAGCTACTTAAATGCGAAAAACGAAGGTTATGATATTTATATAAGCGGCGATATTCCTCACCACGGTAGAAGAGGTGTTGTCGCCAACAAATATAACTATCTTGATTTGCCTCACGAAATCGAGAAGATTTTTATGAAGCAATTTAAAAAAGTTTTACTTTCTATAAATTCTGAACTACAGATTTTAACGATTGATCAAGAAGATCTCCCTGAATTCCTTTATATCTGAAATAAGCACAAATATCGTCAATATTCTTACGTGATATGCTTCCATCAGAAGTTAGATAAATTTTCTTTTTTAAAGGAATGTTCAACTTAATTGCGTCTTGTACATTAGAAATTGTAGCATATAGTATATTTTTAGTAGATAAATGGTAGTATTCTAGTATATATTTATCTGATTTTTTTGTTGTACTAGCAATCAATAAAACATCGCCATCTTTTAATTTTTCCAAAAGCGTTTTCTTCTTCTCATAGTTTTCATCACTTACTTCGTGATTAATAGTAGCCTTTGGTAAATAGTTTTTAATTTTATGAAGTGCAAGTGATAATGTATCATTAGCAATTTCACTTTGATAAATTATTTGTGTTTTTTTCTTGTTGTATTTGCTATTAAGGATAGAGTTATTCGAGTTGTTAGTATCGTTTGCTAAATCGTAAAATAAAAATTTATGATTAGTTACCGCAGCTAAATAGTTTTCCTCGATTGTATTTAAATTGCCAACAAAAATTACTTTCTTTCCAAAATGAGACTTATTAATAAGATCTCTTTTCTCAATGGTGGAAGGTGATGTAGCATCAAAATACAAAATCTTCCTTTTTTCCATAATCTTAAAAAGTTTCTCTTCAGTTCCATAAGGTGAAGTAATGATTAAGATTTCTGGATCAACATTTTTTAAATAATCCTCAAATCCTTCGTAAGGAATATCAACAATGCTAATTCCGAGCTTATTTAGTTCAACCTTAACTTGTTCGCCGTTTAAAACACTTCCGAGAAGTACAATTTGTGATTTTGGAAATGAATAACGAGCCTTATTTGCTACGTCTAATAAATTACTTAATGTTTTTGAATAACCACATGGTTCAATAATTTCGATGTCCATGTGATTATTTTAACATTTATAATGAAAAAGTGGGATAAATTATATAAAATTACGACATGCACTTTAAATCATTTAACTTAAAACCTGAATTAATAGAAGTTTTACAAAAACTCGGTTACGAACATTTAACAAAAGTTCAAGAAATTGTTATACCGAAAGCCTTAAAAGGCGAAAATATTATTGCAAAAAGTGAAACTGGTAGTGGTAAAACTCATTCTTTTTTGGTTCCAATCATTAATAACATTGAAGCCTCTGGTAAAATTCAAGCTATTATTGTTTCTCCAACAAAAGAATTAGCTAAACAGACCTATGATTTCGCTATGCAAATTTTAAATTGTGATTTTTATCAAAAAGTAAAATGTAAATTATTTAGCGGTGGTGAAGACAGTCAAAAGGACGTAAAATCTTTCGCTAGTGGAGCAGATATCGTAATAGCAACACCTGGTAAGCTAAACTTTTTACTAGGATTAGAGTCCTTAGATTTAAGTTGTTTGAAAACTATAGTACTTGATGAAGCTGATATGTTAATCGATTCATCTTTTATTCAAGATATTGATAAAATCTTTTCTAAAATTGATAAAAGAAATATTCAAATTGAGGTTTTTAGTGCCACAATTTCAAATAATGTAAAAGATTTTTTACGAAAATATATTTCACCTGATTATTTGTTGACTGCAACTGAAGACAACAAAGCAGCAAAATCAGTTACTCACTTTTTCATTAATACAAAGCATCAAGATAAATTTAAACTCTTACTAAGCTTTATTAAACTCAAAAACCCTTATTTACTTTTTATTTTTGGAAATTCTAAAACAGAAGCGAAGAAAATATATGAATTTTTATCAGAAAATAAATTTAAATGTGGATTTATTAGTGGTGAATTGGAAAAACGCGAACGCAAGTCTATGCTTAGAAGGATTAAAAATGACGAGTTTAGAATTGTTGTTTGTACCGATTTAGCTGCAAGAGGCATTGATGTTGAAGATGTAAGTGATGTTTTGAATTTTAATATTCCAAATAATCTTGAATATTATTACCATCGTGCAGGAAGAACTGGTAGACTTGGCAAAAGTGGTAATTGTTACTCTTTTTATGATAACGATACTCTTAATTTGCCTTTAAAACTTTTACGCGAAGGTCTTTCAGTACAATATTTGAAATTTGTAAATGATGAATTGGTCGAAGATATTCCTCTTGATAAGAAATCAAAATTAAGACGTAGCAATAAAACTAACGATGATCTCGAAAGAGAAATTAAAAAAGCAAAACATCAAGCGATGGGTAAAACAGTTAAACCAGGCTATAAAAAGAAAGTTAAGAACGCTATTGATAAAGTTAAGAGAAAACACAGGAGAGAAGTAATAAGAAAAGATATAAGAAGACAAAGAGTTGAACGCTATAAGCGCGAAGCTATGAAAGAATAATTTATTTATGCCAAGAAAAGTTGGCTTTGTAGAGTCTACAAAATCGTTTAGGTTATTTGAAACTTTTTTATCAGAAGCAGCGTTTTGCGATGCAGACTTTTTAGTCTTTGCACCTGATAAATATTACAATTTCGGTAAATTGCCAACATATAGAATTCTCAAACAAAGAACCTTTTTAGATTCTTTAAAATTAATTGGTCGGAGTCAAAACGAAATAGTCTTTAATATTGGCGGATTAGTTAAATACTTATTACAAAATGATATTTTTGTCAAAAATAGTAATAAAACAGTAGTTTTCAAGTATATAAATAGTATTTATAGTGTAGTGAATAATCTAATAATCAGTGCGAATAAAGAACTTTTTGATGGTTTTTTAAAGATCCTAAATATAGCTAAGGATGTTTTACAATTAGAAATTAAAGACAAAGAAATATTAATAGATTTTAAAGTAAGCGAAATAATAGATGATTCATATATTTCATCTAAAAACAGTGGTTTTAAGTCAATAAAAGAATTTGACCTGAATCCAGCTATTTGTTTAGACATTGATGTCGAAGTATTTTTGGAAAAAGATTATTCCACTAAAGAGATTCTTTCAAGAATTGAAAATCTCGCTGATTTAAAGCTTATAAAATTAACTAATTTAGAATTTTTTAACAAGATTTGTAAAAAGCCTAAAAAATTTAATCAGTCTAAAATTGTAAATGCCATGGTTAATTTTTTTAATTCTAATAAAATCAAAAACATTCCTGTGGCAGTTGAAAGAAATAAAGAAATTTCTAATAAATTTATCACGTTATTTATTAATACGCTAAAAAGTGAAGTGATTGAACCGGCAAAATTAGAAGACAGCTTAAAAATTATCGATGAGATTGAATAATTCTGACAAAACGTCATCTTGTTTTACAGTCTTTAAAACTTTGCCTTTTGAGAAAATTTGAAACATTCCATTTCCGCCGGCAATTCCAATATCGGCGTTTTTACCTTCACCGATACCATTAACTATGCAACCCATAACGGCGACAGTAATGTATTTTTTATTAGCTATTAAATATTCCAAAACTTGATCAGCAATTTTTGCTGTATTTTGTACCATACAACGACCACATGTAGGACAAGTTATAATAGTTGGATAATTTGGATATAAATCCAAATCATGAAGCAATCTAACACAAGTTTTTATTTCTTTTTGTGGATTATGTGTTAAAGAAATACGAATAGTTGAGCCAATACCCTCAAGTAAGAGAGGAGAAAGTGCACTTACTGAACGTATTATTCCGATTTCATCATATCCGCTTTCAGTGACGCCTATATGCAAAGGATACTTAGTTACTTCGCTCATAAGTCTATAAGCTTTAATTGTTAGAAGTGGATTAGAAGCTTTTACACTAATTACAAGTTTTTTGAAACCCAAATCTTCGAATTTTTGAATATATTTTTTTGCACTTAAAACAAGTTTTTCCTCTTCTTTCAAATCTGCATCGGCTAAATCTTTTTCTAATGATCCTTTATTAACGCCAATACGAATAGCAATATCATACATTTTTGCTACATCTATGAGCTCTTTGAGCTTTTCGTCGCTTCCAAAATTACCTGGATTTATTCGTATTTTGTCAGCTCCATTTTCGATTGCTAAAATTCCTAATTTATAGTCAAAATGAATATCAGCGACAATAGGAATGCTGATACGCTTTTTGATTTCTTTAATTGCAAAAGCATCTTGCTTGTCTAAGATGCTTACTCTCATCATATCAGCTCCTAAAAGAGCACATTCATTAATTTCCTTAACAACATCGTCAATGTTTGAAGTTTTAATGTCACACATCGATTGAATGATTACACGATTATTGCCACCAATTTGTATGTTTCCTATTTTAACAGGAATTGTATTTTCTCTCTTATTCATAACTAAACTTATTATAATCTTTAATGAGTAAAAAATATAGAAAGGAGCATTGAAATGTGATAAAATCACGTATGCATTAACGAAAGGAGTTTATTATGCGTGATAACATTATTTTAAAATGTACTGTTTGTGGTGAAGAACAATATATTACTTCAAAAAACAAGAAAAACAATCCTGATAGAATTGAAAAGAAAAAATATTGCCCTCATTGTCAAAAAGTACAAGTTTTTAAAGAAAAGAAATAAGAGTTACTTAAAAACTTATGGTTAAAACTTTTCGATTTGATACTGATACACATGAATTTAGTGCCAACACGTATGTAGTTGGTGAAAAAGGTGGAAGGTGTGTTGTCATTGATTTAGGATCTACACAAGATAGGGTTATTGATTACATAAAAGAAAATTTCACGTCTTGTTCTGGAATTTTATTAACACATGGACACTTTGACCATATCAGAGGAATCAAAAAGTTTTTAGAAACTTTTTCTTGCACAGTGTTTGTTCATCAAGATGACAGTGAGCTATTAAGTAATGCCAAATTAAACGGTTCTCATTACTTTGAAAGTAATAATGACGTTTCTCTTAATTTAAGTAATCTCTATTTATTAGATGATGAAGATGAAATTGATTTTAAAAATGGTTATGTTTTTAAAGTAATCTCGACACCATTTCATACAAATGGTAGTGTTTGCTTCCTTTCTGAGAAAGAAAACGCCTTATTTACAGGCGATACTTTGTTTAAAGGATCAATAGGAAGAACTGATTTGCCTAAAGGCAATGAAAGATTGATAAGTTCTTCTTTGAAAAAATTGTTAAAATTAGATGATAACTTAAAAATTTATCCAGGTCATGGCGACGAAACTACTCTTAAAAAAGAAAAAGAAAATAATATTTATTTATTAAAAATTGAAAGGGAATAGATATGAACGTTACAGAATTAAGGCCAGGTAACTATTTTGAAGATGATGGCAATTTATATTATGTTATTGACATTTTATTAAATAAAACTGCCATGAGAAAAATGGTTGCTAAAGTAAAAGTTAAGAACGTAAGAAGTGGCGCTATTACTGAATTAAGTGCAAATAGTGGCTATCAAGTTGAAACCGTAAGACTTGATAAAAAGAAAATGAATTATCTTTATGATAATGGTGATTTCTTAGTCTTTATGGATAATGAAACTTATGAACAAGTTGAAATTCCTAAGGCAAGACTTGAATGGGAAATTAAATTCTTAAAAGAAAATCAAGAAGTTGAAATTACTTCCTATGATGATGAAATTTTAGGAATTAACCTTCCTGCAAAAGTAACTTTAAAAATAACTCACTGCGAACCTGCAGTTAGAGGAGATACTGTTAACAAAGCTATGAAAGATGCTACTGTTGAAACAGGTCTCAAAATTAGAGTTCCATTATTTATTAATGAAGGCGATAACGTCTTAGTAAGAACCGATACTGGCGATTACGATGGCAGAGCAAACTAATTAGGAATTTTATAAAATGGTAGAAGGCTGGTTAGTTGCTATCTACTGTATTCTTTGTGTATTAGCTGGGCTTGTCGCAGGGTATTTCTTAGCTCGTTACATTTTCAAAAAACAACTTGAGAAAAATCCTCCTATTAATGAAAACATGATTCGTGCTATGTATATGCAAATGGGTAGAAAACCAAGCGAAGCACAAATTAGACAAATCATGAACTCAGTTAATAAGCAAAAGAAGTAGTTAGAAAAAAAGTCAATGAAAAACGCGATGGTTATCGCGTTTTTTTAATTGTGCAGAACATTTTTATAGTTTTCCACATCTACTAGAAATGTACTAGAAAACTACTAATTACTATTTCATCCAATGTATTCTGTTTTCTGTTCCGTTTTTTAATTTAACTAAATTAGATCTGTGTTTAAAGACCAAAAGTATATACCCTAAAGTAAAAACAATTGGCATATAAATGGAAACATGAGGGCCTAATTCAGAGAACATAAAATAACCTGAGATGGTTGGTCCACAGGTAGCAAATACAATGTAAACAATCCAAGAGAAAAGAGTAATACATCCAGTTGTAATAATAGAAGTGATTGAAACAATTTTAGTTTTCTTTAATGTAATAAAAAATATTGCAGCGAAAATAGGTATTGCCGTCCATGAAATAGCTAATATTAAACCTGCAAAAGTAGATACAATTTTTCCGCCTTTGAATTTTAAGAAACAGCTATAAGCGTGTCCAATCATGCAGCCAAGTGCGACAAGATAATAGGTTAACTCAGCAAGTGTATTTCCTTGGCCAAAAACGTTGTAACTTCTATCGTTTCCAAGCATCAAATTAACTGCTGGTTCATAATAAGTAAAGATTGCGAAAGCAACTAAAACAGGAATAATAACTTTGAAAAAATCAAGAGCCATTGTTGCAACGCCAGCACCTTTTGATATTGATCGGCCAACATTAGTTCCGCCAGGATTATGGCTACCATAATCACGAGGATCTTTATTGTAAAATAAACGACTAATAATAACACTATTTGGGATACTTCCAAATAAATATCCAATAACGAAACAGCCAATAAGTATCAAGCTTCTATATAAAATTTCCATGGTTTCATTTTACTACAAGATAATTTAAAGTTGATATGTCTTTTAAGATGGAAGCGTTTTCATTGAAGATACAATTTTTTGTCAGTTTTAGGTCTTTACTAGCATTTTATGATGAAATTAACCTAATTTTTTGATACAATTTACGAAGTTAATTATGAGTAATTATGATGCAAGCAATATAGAATTATTATCTGGTCTTGAAGGTGTTAGAAAAAGACCAGCCATGTATATTGGCAGTACCAATAGCATGGGTTTACACCATTTAGTTTGGGAAATTGTTGATAATGCGGTAGATGAAGCATTGAACGGTTATGGTAATAAAATTACTGTAACTTTACATAAAGATGGTTCAGTTTCTGTTCAAGACGAAGGAAGAGGTATCCCTTGTGATATTCATAAACAAACAAAACTCCCAGCTATTCAGTTAATTTTTTCAACTTTACATAGCGGCGGAAAGTTTAATGATGCTGCTTATAAATCTTCAGCTGGATTACATGGTGTTGGGAGCAGTGTAACAAATGCACTTTCTCTTTTTTGTGATATTACAGTTTATAAAGATAACAAAATCTATCATATTCGTTTTGAAAATGGTGGAAAATTAAAAACTCCTCTTGAAGTCTTAGGGAATACCATGAAACATGGTACGCTTGTTACTTTTAAACCTGATCCTGAGATTTTTTCAACAACTGAATTTAATTACGACCGTATTGCTTCACATCTTCAAGAAAGTGCTTTTCTCCTTAAAAAAGTGCGTTTTATTTTAATTGATGAAAGAAACGGTAATAAAGATGAGTTTTATTATGAAAATGGCTTAAAAGAATACGTTGAAGAAATGAATCAAAATAAGACTCCAATTGGTCCTGTTGTTGATTTTAGCGATGAATCTAATAACATATTTGCTGAAATTGCTATTCAATATTGTTATAACGACTATAACGAAACTATTAGAAGTTATGTTAATAATGTTCATACTGCTGATGGAGGTACTCACGAAGTCGGATTTAAAATTGGTATTACCAGAGCAGTAAATGAATATGCTGAAAACAATAGTTTACTTAGAAGTAAAGCAAAGCTTGATGGAAGTGATATTAGAGAAGGATTAACAGCAGTTATCTCTTTAAGACTTCCTGAATCGATTCTTGAATTTGAAGGACAAACAAAAGGAAAACTTGGCACACAACTTGCACAAAACTTTGTTTCAAACCTTGTTTATACAAAATTTTCATATTATCTAAATGAAAATAAAGAATTCGCAGTTCGACTTGTTAAAAAGTGTCAAGATTCAATGAACGCACGTCTTGCTGCTAGAAAAGCAAAAGATGAAGCTCGTACTAAGAAAAAAAGTAAAGATTCAATTATTTTAAGTGATAAATTAACTCCTGCCCAAAGTAAGGATTATGAAAAAAATGAGCTTTTTATCGTTGAAGGAGACTCTGCAGGAGGTAGTGCTAAAAAAGGTAGAGATCCTAAATTTCAAGCTATTCTCCCTTTAAGAGGAAAACCTTTAAATACTGACAGTTTAACAATGGAAAAAATCATGCAAAATCAAGAATTTGCAACCATTATTAACACAATCGGAGCTGGTGTTGGGCAAAATTTTGATGTTAGTGAATCACATTATGGAAAAATTATTATCATGAGTGATGCTGATACAGATGGTGCCCACATTCAAACTCTTCTTTTAACTTTCTTTTATAACAACATGAGATCTTTAATCACTGAAGGTAAAGTTTATATTGCTATTCCTCCTTTATATCGTATTTATAAAGTTGATAATAAAGGAAAAACTACTGAAACATACGCTTGGGATGATAAAGGTCTTGAAGAAGGCAAAAAGAAAATTGGCAGTGGATACAAGGTGGCACGTTACAAAGGACTTGGCGAAATGAATGCCAAACAACTTAAAGAAACAACCATGGATCCAAAAAATAGACTTTTAGTCCAAGTTAATATTGGCGATCCACTATCTGTTGAAAACAAAGTTGCTGTTTTAATGGGTAAAGATGCTGATAAACGTAAAAAATGGCTCGAACAAAACGTAGATTTTAGCGAAGAAGACGCTTTCATCAAGGAGGTTAAGCATTAATATGGCTAAAAAAGTACAAGAAGAATTAGCTCCAGAAAATATTAGTGTTGAATCTCTTGATTCAATTATGGGTGACAAATATGCAGTTTATGCAAAATATGTTATCCAAGATCGTGCAATTCCTGATGTTAGAGATGGCTTAAAGCCAGTTCAAAGAAGAATCATCTATTCAATGTATCAAAATGGCAACACTTACGATAAGCAAACTAAAAAATGCGCTAAAATCGTTGGTGATGTTATGGGTAGATTTCACCCACATGGCGACTCTTCAATTTATGAAGCTTTAGTTAGAATGTCTCAACCTTGGAAAATGTCTGAACCTTTAGTAATTTTTCAAGGAAATAATGGTTCAATTGATAACGATCCTGCCGCAGCTTATCGTTATACCGAAGCTAAACTTAATGAATTTAGTGAGAATTTAATCAGTGATATCGATAAAAATACTGTCGATATGACTTTAAACTTTGATGATACTGAATTTGAACCAGTTGTTTTGCCATGCCGTTTTCCTAATTTATATGTTAATGGAAGTGATGGCATTGCAGTTGCAATTGCTACACAAATTCCTCCTCACAATTTAGGAGAAATTTGTGATGCTGTAATTTATCGAATTCAGCATCCAAATTGTTCTTTAGATGAATTACTTGAAATTGTCCATGGACCAGATTTTCCAACAGGCGGAATTATTTATAAATCACAAGGAATTCGTGATATTTACGAAACTGGACGTGGAAAAATTGAAATCGCTTCAAAACTTAAAGTCGATACTTCAAATAAAAACTTTAATGAAATAGTTATTAGTGAAATTCCTTATGGCGTTGTCAAACAAAGCCTTGTTTTTAGTATCGATAAAATTAAAAAATCACACGAAATTGATGGAATAAACGAAGTTAAAGATTTATCAAGCGGTGATGAAATTGAAATAGTTATAGAAACTAAAAAAGAAGCTGATCCTCAAATTATCATTGCCTATTTAATGAACAAAACTCAATTAAAAGTTTCTTATTCATCTAATATTGTTGCGATTTGTGATAAACACCCAAGAACTTTATCATTAATCAGTTATCTTGATTATTATATTGCTTTCCAAGTTGATGTTATTACAAGAAGAACTAATTTCCTTTTAAAAAAGGCAAAAGATCGTTTACATATTGTAGAAGGTTTAATTAAAGCAATTAGTATTATTAATGAAGTTGTTCAACTTATTAGAAAAAGTAAAGATAAAGCCGATGCTAAACTTAATCTTCAAAAGACTTTCGGTTTTACAGAACCTCAAAGTGAAGCTATTGTCTCAATGAGACTTTATAGATTAACAAATACTGATGTTACTATTTATGTTGATGAGAAAAATAACCTCATTAAACAAATTAGTGATTATGAAGAAACATTAGCTAACCCAAATAAACTTAAGAAAATCATTATTTCTGATTTAAAGGCTATTGTTAAAGAATTTGGACAACCACGTAGATCAATTATTGAAGAAAAAGAAGAAGAAGTTCAAATTGATAAACGTGACTTAATCGCTAAAGAAGATGTCTATGTTGTTGTAACTAGAGATGGCTATATAAAAAGAAGCAGTTTAAAGAGTTATAAATCTTCTAACGGTGCTTTACCTGGCGTAAAAGTAAACGACTCTATTGTTATGGCTGCAATTGTTAATACAGTAGATTACGTTCTTTGCTTTACAAATAAAGGCAACTATATTCTTTTACCAGTGCATGAAATTTTAGAAGGCAAGTGGAAAGATGAAGGTAAGCATATTAATTACATCTGCAATTTACCTTTAAAAGAAAGCATTATTAAATGTATCGCAGTTAAAGACTTTAATATTGGAGTTTCTATTTGTACTGTATCAAAGCTTGGACAAATTAAGAAAACACCTTTAAGTGAGTTTTATTCTCAAAGAATTAATAAGCCAATTTGCTGTATGAAATTGACTAATTCTGATGAAATGAGTGATGTTTGTGTTTTAAAAGGCAATACAAACGTTTTAATTATGACAAAAGCTGGTAAAGCAACTTACTTTAATGAAAACGACATTGCTGATACAAGACTTAAAACAAGCGGTGTTAAATGTATAGCTACATTAAGCGATTCTTCAATTGAATCAATTACTCCGTTTGAACTTGGCGAAAGATGTAAATTACTTTTCTTAACTAATCTTGGTATGTGCAAGATATTGGATTCAAATACATTAAATCTAAGACATAGATTAGAGAAAAGTGATATGCTTCTTAAATCGTTTAAAACAGAAATTCATGATTTATTAACGGTTCGTAAAGTAACTAATTCAACTCAAAAAATAGTGATGGATTGTGTTTTAGATAATTCATCATCTTTGAGGCTTACTTTTAACGACTTCCATGTTACTCCATTAGAAAAATATTGTCGTAAAAATATCGATGAATTACCTGATGGAAGAAAAATCAGCTTTGTATACACATATGACGTTGAATGCGTTGATCAAAATACCAAAGTAACAAAGAAAAAAGCTAGACCTCAACCTAAAGATGTTGAAGAATCTAGCGAAGTTAAAGTAGTAAAAATTGATTATGAAGGAGATATTGAACAAGAAGCAAATGATGACGAAGGCAAGGTTGAGCAAATTTCAATCTTCGATGATATGGGAGATTAATTGCTTAAGATAAACTTTGCACGATGCTGACTATAAAAATAACTGTAATCGAGATAAGTGCTACAATATCAAAAACAAATAAGTGGAGCATTGACATATCTTCTCTTTTGCCAGTTAGAACAAGTGATGGGATTAAAAATAAATAACCCATGATTGGCATAAATACGCTAAAAATTACTCCAGCAGTACTTAATGCTAATGAAAGAAGTTTCTTGTTTGTTAAATTCATATTATCCATGAGATTATTATATGATAGACTCTAAAATAATCAATTATTACTGCAAAAAGTAGTTTATTAGTACATTATTAGTATATTTATATTAAATAAATAGTAATTATGTTTAAAAGATTTACCCCTACATATGTAGCAAAAACCGTATATGAGATTGAAATTGAAAAATTTCTAAAGCTTAATATAAAGTGTGTTTTGTGTGACCTTGATAACACTCTTGATGCTTATTATCAAAAAACTCCAACGATTGAAGCACAAAACTTTGCGAAAAAGCTAAAAGAAAATGGAATTGAGCTTATTTTAACATCCAATAATTTGAAAAATAGAGTAGCGCTTTATGCAAATGCTTTAGGTGTAAAATATGCTTATTCATGCAAAAAACCACTAGTTGGGAAGGTAAGAAAATTATTAAAAACTTTAAATTATAATAAAGCCGATTATTTAATAATCGGAGACCAGGTTTTTACTGACATTCTTTTTGCAAATAAACTAAAAATTAAATCGATTTTATGCGATAATTTAGTAAGTAAAGATCAATTCTTTACTAAAATAAACAAATTCTTCGACAAATACGTTAGAAGATATTTGAAAAAGCACAATAAATTAACCAATTGGAGGGAAATTTAATATGGCTGAATTAAACAAATTACAAAGATGCTATCACTGTGGAGCTTTACTTCAAACCGAAGATCCAACAAAAGAAGGGTATATTTCTCCTGACATTATTGAAAAATATCCTGAAGGTTTATTACTTTGTAATAATTGCTACAAAACTGAAAGATTTAGTAACAATCCATCTGAAGCTACATTCGATGAAGACTACACAACAATCTTAAAAGAAATACATTCAAAAAAAGCTTTAGTTGTTTATGTAGTTGATTTATTTTCATTTGAAGGTTCATTCATCAATAAAATTATCGAATTATTAGATGGCGTGGATGTTTTAGTAGTAGCCAATAAACGAGACCTATTACCTCCAGATGTCAATGACGAAGAACTCAAAGAATACGTTGCCCATCGTCTAAGAGTGGCTAAATTTAAGGTTATTGATACTGTTATTACCTCGACAAATAATGATGGATACAATCTTGAGAAGATGTTTGAGTTAATCACAAAATACTCTGATGGCAGAGATGTTTATTTTGTCGGAGCAAGTACCAGTGGAAAGAGTGCTTTAATTAGTGAATTTTTAAAGCAATATCTCAATAACACCTCAAAAATGATTGTTACATACACTTTTGATAACACCCATTTAAGAGGAATACGAATTCCTATAACTAATAAAACATATATTTACGAAACTCCTGGAACATCTATTGATAATTCTCTTTTGTCAAAAGTTGAAAGATCAGCTTTTAATGCGATTGTTCCAAAAAAAGCAGTTGTAGCTAAAAAAGTTAATTTAACAAAAGATACATGTTTGCTATTTGGCTCGGTTGCTTGCATTGAATTACTTTCAAAAGAAAAGACACAAGCCTATGTTTATGTTTCAGATAAAGTAGAAGTTAAAGTTCATAAATCAATTGTTGGTGATAATTCTAAATATATTGCTAACATCTTCCAAAAAGGCAGCTTAAAGCCTTCAAGCGAAAAGCTTAAATCAATCAAAGATTTTGATGTTTATGAATTCCAAATCACTGAAGATGGTGGAAGAGATATCGGAATTTTAGGACTTGGATGGATTAATTTCAATGGAAACAAACAAAGTTTTAGAGTTTATGTACCAAAAGGAGTGTACGTTTATACAACACGTAGTAAAATCAAAAATGCTTTCTAGTAAAAACAAACAACAGTTAAAAAGAATCACACATTCTAGCGATGTCTACAAAATAAATATTGGAAAAGAGTTATTAAATAACCAAGTTATTTATAATATTCAAAATGCTTTTAACACTAGAGAACTTATTAAAATTTCTTTTTTAAAGAGTGCTTTAGAAAACGGCGATAAGAATGCAATAATTCTTGATCTTGCCAGCTCTTTAAACTGCAATATTGTTCAAATAATTGGCAATACTGTTTTGTTATATAAACCAAATTCTGAACTAAAAAATCGCATTATTTTAGAAAAGTAGTGTAAGACATGCCTATCAGTTCTAAATTAATGTCTCATTTCGAAATAACTTCAAGTAATGAAGTAATAGTGGATAAAAGTTTAACTAATAAGCTTATTCAACTCATAAGAAGTGAAAAAAGAGTGGCTCATTCAATAAGTGTAGCTGATTTATCATACAAAATTGCATCAGCAAATCACTTAGAAGAGCCTTTTTTATATTATATTGCTGGATTATTTCACGATATTGCAAAAGGCTTAAGCAAGGAAGAGCTATATAGTTATATGGAGCGTTATTTTCATGAGTATTTAGATCTTCCTTTATTTAGCTTTCATCAATTTGTTGGAGCAAAATTAGCAGAGGAGTTTTTTGAGCTTAAAGATAAAGATATACTTGACGCAATTATGTTTCATTGCACTGGAAAAGAAAAAATGTCTCCAATGGGCATGATAGTATATGCAGCCGATAAGATTGATCCTTTAAGAGGCTACGATTCAAAAGAAATGATTGAATCAATGATGAATGATTATTCCAAAGGCTTTAAATTCGTTTTAGACGAGAATAGAAATTTTCTTTTAAGTAAAAAGAACAACGAATTAAACTCTATTGATAACAGATTATCAAAAGCTTGTTTTGATTATTATTTAAAGAAGAAATAGCTTATTTTTTATTGAATATATACTTCGTATAATATCTATTATGTAAAATTGAAATGAAATTAAACGATATTTATCGTATTTATTCATTAATAATTATAAAAAGATTATACACAGTAACAATAAATTCATTAAAAATTCAAATTACTAATAATATACTAATAAACTACTAATTTATTACTAGTAAACTTTAAGCGGTTAAATATTTAGCATTTTGATAGGAAAATAATGAATTATCGTTAACTCTTTTAATAATTGTATCAATAATACGTTTATAAGCTTCTAAAATCGATAAATACGCACATGTAGATAGATAACAAATATTTTGAGCATCGCTAATTGATTTATCATTTAGTTTAAATCTTCTTTTAGATATAAACTTTATTTCGCTAATGGCTGCTATATATTCTTCCTCATTTAGGCCATAAATTTTACCAATATTTAATCCAAATTTGTTTATTGAATGACTCTTTGGATAAATCGGACAAACCAATACCTTATTTTCGTATTTAGTACTTCTATCCAAAATTACGCATTTTCCGAGTAAGTTAATTCTATTTGAAGAGTCAAATCTTTGAATGTATTCATAAATTTCTCTAGGATCAAATACCTTAAAGTCATTATTAAATAGATAATGACTTTCCTTTTGAATTAAATCATCAGCCCATTCTAATTGATCATAAAATTTAGATTTTTTAAACGACGATATAATAAATATATCCTTATCTTCTTTTCCCATAGAGAATACCTCCTTTACATATATAAAGGAGTTTATTTGCTTTTTATTAAAAATTTTTTTATATAAGAGAATAAAAGATCGATAATTATAAAAATAAAAATTACAAGTAAAGTTATAGCTATCATTTTGTCGTATTCTGAATTTATTCTATAAAAGCTGATTAATCGCCCTATTCCCCAAATATTATTAGTTCCGATAAGAATTTCACTCATTATTGAAACTTTTACGCCTAATCCAATCGAATTTATGCATCCTAAAAGAAGAAAAGGCATTGATTCAGGTATGAGAACTTTAAATATTGATTTTCTTGAGTAATATCCTTCAAGGCGTAAAGATAACTTAATAGAAGGATTAATATTATTTAAGCCTTCAACAAAAGATTCATATAAAATCGGGAAAATAATTAAAAATGTAATAATTAAAGAACCAATATTTGGCTTACGTATAAAGAAAATAATAATGAAAAAGACAACACAAGGAGTTGGTACAAGCTTTAATAAATATATTAAAGGAGACAAAAACTCTTTTACAGGTTTGAATAATCCGGCTACAAGACCTAAAGAAAAAGCCAAAATAAAGGATATAATTAAGGCTAAAATAGTTCTTAAAAAAGATTCACCAAGTGCCGTATAAGTTGATTGCTCCCCTAATATTGATCCTAAAGCACAAAAAATGTTGTTTAAATGCGGAAAAATATAAGAATCATTTACACAAAAAGCAATAATTTCCCAAATTAAGAGCAAAAATAAAATACCTGTAACCTCAAAGAATACAGTTTTAAAGTTAGCAGGTATTTTTTTAATTAATCTCATGACATAATTTTAATGAGATTAGCGATTTCAAGCAAATATAATAATTATTCTGTAGTTAATGAATTAAATAAATTTATATCATCAACAGTAAAAGTAACATTATTTGGAACAACACCAAATCCATTTTTTTCAGAATTTGTTCCTTGAACGTTTTTAATTACTGTTGGTGCAAAACCAAATTTCTTTTGGAAAGCAGTTGCATCTTGATATTCGCCACTTGTCATTTCATTATATGCACTATCTAAATCAGTAAATAAGGTGTTGATACCATCATTTATTAATTTGATTGTTGAATTATAAATTGCTGAATATTTTTTCTTAAATTCTTTATTTACAAATAATCCAGCTTGAACGATATAATCTTTATTCCAATTTTTAGAATTCTTTTCTTTAAAAGCACTATTTAAATTAATATCTAGAATATTTGTATTTCCATTGGCTTTAAGCTTAGCTTGTAAAGCTGTATTTGCTGGTTCAGCAACTACTGCCCAATCAATGGTTGCTCCATTAATTTTATAGTCTTTCATTGTTAAAAGGGAGGTTTGAAGGGAAGCAATGGAATCAAAGCCAAGATCGAATTTAAGATCACTACCATAAATATTTCTAAAAAGAATACCTGGAGTAGATGTTTCCATAAATCCATAAATAACATCATCATCGCTAGGAACGTCTTCACTTGTTTTGTTAAATCCTAATAAATGGAAATTCCCACCGGTTAGCATTTTAACAAACTCAAATTTAGCCTCACTACCAGCTTTATTTAAGATTTTTTGTGCATTCCCAGCATCAAAAATTACAAAATCTGCATTCCCAGAACTAAGATAAGCAGGTATTGCAGTATTTTCTGCTGGAGAAATTACATCAATATTTTCAGAAATCATTGCTTTATAAGCTGGTAAAGTTGGTGCTCCAGTTGGTGTTATTAAAGTAGGCTTATAAGTCGAGGTATCATCACTATTATTACCGCCATTATTATCTAATTCACTGCTACAACCTGTTAAAGCCATACTTCCAAGTAGACAAATTAAAACACTACCTTTTTTAAAAAATGTTTTCATATTTCCTTCTTTCTATTTTATATATAAATTTATTTGACTAATTCTTCGATAGCTTCACCTATCATTGAATCTTTTTTATCTAAAGAGAAATTCTTGAGTATTGTTTCACCAATGTCAGCAAATGAATTTCTATCTTCGATAAAGCGACCATCTTTAATTGATTTAGAATAACAAATTAAAGGTACTTGTTCTCTTGTATGATCGGTTCCTGCCCATGTTGGATCATTTCCATGATCTGCTGTAACCATAACTAAGTCATCATCTTTTAAAACTGAAAGCAATTCTTTAAATTGCTCATCAAATTCTTCGATAGCTTTACCATATCCAAGAGCATTTCTTCTATGGCCAAACTCACTATCAAATTCGACAAGATTAACAAAACAAAGGCCTTTTTTAAATGTATCGCCTTTAGCAATTGCAATTGTTTTTTCCATGCCATCTTTATTTGAAGAAGTATGAACAGTTTCTGTTACACCACACCCATTAAAGATATCATTTATTTTTCCAACACAACTTACATCAAAACCATTTTCTTTTAATATATCCATTGCGGTAATTCCGCTTGGTGAAACAGCATAGTCGTGACGATTTGATGTTCTTTTAAATGTATCAGCACTTTCTCCTAAATAAGGACGAGCAATTACACGTCCAACAAACCATTCAGGTTTCATACATAATTTACGTGCAATTTCACAACATCTATAAAGTTCGTCTAATCCGAGATATTTTTCATGTCCGCAAATTTGTAAAACAGAATCACTACTTGTATAAACGATTAAAGAGTTGGTTTTAATTTGCTCTTCACCTAATTCTTTTAAAATTTCAGTTCCACTTGCTGCTTTATTTCCGATTATTTTGTGTCCTGTTTCTTTTTCTAAAGCACTAATTAAGTCATCTGGAAAACCTGTATCTGTAAAAGTTTTAAAAGGTTTTGTTGTTAAAATTCCCATCATTTCCCAATGTCCAGTCATAGTATCTTTACCATTACTAGCTTCGTTGAGTCGCATAACATAAGAATTTTTATGATCTTTAACTGCTTTAATGCCTTTAATATTATCAAGTTCACCAAAACCTAAGCTTTCTAATACTGGCACATGTAGACCATTACCAGGCATTTTCTCTGCAATGTGTTTCCAAGTATTGGAGCCTTCATCGCTTATACCACCGACCTGTTCAAATTTACTAGCATCTTTAGCATGACCAATTCCAGCACTATCCATTACGATAACGAAAATTCTTTTAAATTTACCCATGATATTTTCTTCCTTCTTCAAAATTATAATGGACTAGTCCTTCCAATACAAATCATATGATTTAACTAAAGTTTTTGCGGTTACGTGTGTATAAATTTGCGTTGTCCCAATCTTTGTATGTCCTAATAATTCTTGAACAACTCTTAAATCCGCTCCATTATCTAATAAATGTGTTGCAAAAGAATGCCTTAAAGTGTGAGGATGAATTTCTTTTTTAATTTCTGCTTTTTTTGCATTTTCTTTAACGATATTGTAAATTGCTTGACGAGACATTTTCTTTCCTTTTTTATCTAGAAAAACTATTTTTTTATCAATTACTAAATGCTCATTTCTAACTTCGCTAATATATCGTTTAAGCGCTTTTAATGCTTCTTTTCTGATTGGAACAATTCTTTGCTTTTTTCCTTTTCCTAGTATATTAATAATTCCTTCTTGCTCATTTATTTGATTTATTTGTAAATTTACAGCTTCACTTACTCTTAAACCGCAAGAATATAAAATATCAAGTATTGCGTATTCTTTAATGCCTTTCTCAGTAGATAAATCTGGTGCTTTTAAAAGAGTATTAACTTCTTCTTCACTTAATACTTGAGGGAGATGATGTTCTTTTTTAGGAATAATTATTTCATCACTTATAATGCCTTTAACAATATTTTCTCCTTCTAAAAAAGAATAGAAGTTTTTAATAGTTGAAATACGACGACCTATAGTTGTTGGCGATAGTCCGTTTAATGCCTGGTCATAACTGAAATCATTTAAGTCATCTTTTGTAAGATCACTAACTTCTTTTTTATTAGGATAATATCTTAAAAAGATTGAAAAATCTTCTTTATAGTTTTCAATTGTGATATTTGTAAGTGTTTTTTCAAACTTACAGTGTTGTAAAAAATTTTCGAATGCGTCTTCTATTTTCATTTTTTAAAACGATCCTTTAAATCACTAAGACGGAAAAATACTGGTTTCTTCGCTTTTCTATTAAGTTCATTAATCAAAAGTTGTGTCTTATTTTCGTTTTCATGTCTTTCAAAGTTATCAAAAGTCATTTGAACAACAACATCATGTTTATCTTTTAAATTTTTTAGTGTAAACCCAATCAATCTGATTTCGTTGCCCTTATAACTTTTTTCAAATAGTTTGATTCCTTCTTTATATATTTCATCGCGTGAGTCAGTATAATTATCAAAACTTTTTGAAACCGTTGTTGTTTGAAAACCTTCTATATGTTCTGCACTTTTATAGGTTATTTGAATTGTTTTACAAAGTTTTCCTGAACTTTGAAAATCATCAATAACATTATTCATTAAATTAGTTAAAAATTTACGAATATAAAAGCGATCATTACTATCGTAATCTAACGTCCTTGTCATCCCCATTGATTTTGGATCAGAAGGACCTGAAGAAACCAAATCACTACTATTTCCTTCTAGTTCATCAATTAAATCCTGTTTATAAGAACCAAAGAAATTAGCGAGCGCTTCGTCATTATTTTTAATTCCAAAGTAGAGATCGCCAATAGTTTTATAGCCAGCTCTTTCAATTTTAGGGTAAGTTTTTTTACCAATTCCAAATAAATCTTTAACAGGCAAAGGGAACAAAATATCTTGTATGTCCTTCTTTCTAATTATTGTTATTCCCATAGGTTTTTTATAGTCAGAACCCATTTTAGCTAAAAATTTAGTTGGAGCTACTCCGATCGAACACTTAAGTTTGGTTTTATTGAACAAACCATCTTGAAGTCTTTTTAAAAAAGCGTATGGTTCTTTTATATTATTATTTTTAAAGAGTTCGGTAAAATCACAAAAGCATTCATCAATTGACATCTGCTCAATATGACGGGTAAATTTTCTTACATATGCGATAAATTCTTTTGACATTAATTCATAAAATTTATAATCGCCAGGTAATATGATCAAATTCTTACAAAGCATTTTCGCTTGGAAAGTTGGCATTCCAGAATGTATCCCATATTTTCTAGCTTCATAAGAGCAAGTCGAAACTATTCCTTTTCTGCCATCACCTCCAACAGCTACTGGCTTACCAATCAAGGAAGGATTTTTAATTTCTTCGCATCTTACGAAGAATTGATTTAAGTCTATATGAGCAATAACTTTCGACATTTTATTACTAATTAATTACTAATAAATTACTAATTATTTACTAGTATTAACTTTTTGTATCTTTTCTTTTGCTTCTGTTAGAGTTTTTTCGATGTCTTTAATTAATTCTACGCCTTCAATATAAAGTTTAAGATTTTCGTCCAAAGAAGCTTCTGCTTTGTCGATTTCCTTCACAATATCCTCTAACCTAGCCATTTTTTCTTCAAATGTTTTTCCCTTATTAGCCATTATTACTCTCCTTTGAAGTGACAACTGAATTAACATGCCCATCGCTAAATTTAATTACTATTTTGTCGCCGCTATTAACTTTAGTGACAGAGTTAACAACTTCTCCTTTTTCATTTTTAACAATGGAATAACCCTTACTTAATATGTTTTCAGGATTCAGAATCATTAAACTTCTTTTTTCATAAGAAAGTTTACTTTCTAAATTGATAATATAATTATTAATTTTAAGATTAAGCATTTTAGATAGATTGTTTAGTTTTTCAAAGTAATTGTCATATATCGAATCAATATTTAGAAAATACTTACGGTTTTTTAAATTAAGTAACTTATTTTCTAATTGTGTTACTTTACCATTAATTAAGCTATCTAAATAATTCTTTTGTTGATTAAGGTCATACAAAATATCATCAACATCAGGAACAGCAATTTCAGCAGCTCCAGTTGGAGTTGAAGCATATTTATCAGCAACTAAGTCGCACAATGTTTGATTTATTTCATGACCTACAGCACTAATTATAGGTGTCTTTAAATCATAAATGCATCTAATAAGTTCTTCATCATCAAAAGCGCTTAAATCTTCACTAGCGCCACCACCACGACCTATAATGAGTAAATCATAGTTATTATCATCAGCTTCTTTCAGATTTTTAATAAGATCTTTAGCAGCGTTTTCTCCTTGTACTAAAGAGGAAATTATTGTTACATCAACTAAAGGGAAACGTCTTTTTAAATTAAATTCAAAATCTAAAGCGGCAGCACTATTTTTCCCAGTAATAACTGCTATTTTTGATGGATATAATGGCAAACTCTTTTTATGTTCACTATTAAAAATCCCTTCTTGGAATAGTTTCTTTTTTAATAGTTCTTTTTTTAAATAAGAATCACCAATCCCAAAAAGAGAGATATTTTTACATATTATTTGATAAGTTCCACTAGGTGGATAGGAAGAAATTGAGCCAAAAACCAATACCTCATCTCCGTTTTTAGGCTCAAAATCTAAAGAAAAACTATCGTATTTAAATAAAACAGCATTCAAAGAACATTTCTCATCTTTTAAAGTGAAATAAATATGTCCTGCTTTATTACGTCCACGATAATTAGAAATCTCACCTTTTAAATAAATATTTTTTAAAGTGGTTGTATTATCAAATAAAACTTTAATGTATTCATTTATTTGACTAATCGAGTAATAAATTGCTTCCTTTACCATTTAAGCATTTATCCAATATTGCATTAACAAATTTGTAATCTTTTTCTCCGCCATCGCCAAATTTCTTTGAAAATTTAACGGCATTATTAATGATTACAGCTTTCTCAGTATCTAAATCGTCGATGAAAAATTCAGTTACAGAGGTAATTAAAATAGCCCTTATTGTTGTATTTAATCTAGAAAAATTCCAATTAATCAAATATTTAGAAATATAATCAATAATTTTTTCTTGGTTTTTCAAAGATTTGATTAAAACTTCTTTTAAATAAAGATCACAATCAGCATAAGGCATGTTGCATGCTTCTTCTATCGACTCTTCAAAATTAATTGGAACTTTTGTTTCCTCTAAAATCAAAAAGGAATACATTAGTTGAACAATTAATTCTTGAGCTTTATTACGTGTAATTTCATTTTCCATTGTCTTTTTCTTTCTTTTCAATAAATTTAACTGAAATTTCAAAAGACATTGAATCACAAATAAAATTCATTGAATTTGTTATATTTTTGATAATTTCAGTTTTGATACCGTTTTTATCTGCACCTTTATTGATGGCAGCGTTAACTCTAAAAACAACAACATTATTTCTTAAGTTTGCAGAAACAGTTGTATCATCATCGTTAAGTAAAATTCCATTAACGTTTTTAATTGCTTTGTTAGCAATAAAAAGGAAAACCTTTGTTGAAATTCCTAAGCGAACTGTAGATTTGCGAAAACTATTTATATAAGCATATTTAGTCATATTCAAACGCCTCCTTAAAACATCAGTTTTTCTATTTCAAGAGCAAGTCTAGAAGCATTAAAGCCAAATCTATTAATAACTTCTTCAGCTTTTGCACTTAAACCAAACTCATTAATTCCAAAAACGTTTTTAGCATATTTATGTAAGCCAAATGGAGAGGCCATCTCAATAAAGGCTCTTCTATCGTATCGATCACCTAAAACTTGGAATTGATATTCTTTAGATTGTGCATCAAACAATTCAGTTGATGGCATCGAAACAACTCTAATGCTATAACCTTTGTCTTCTAAAATCTTTTTAACATCAATTGCAAGGCTAACTTCGCTTCCTGAAGCTATTAAAGTAAAGTTAAGATTTCTCTTCCCTTCTTTTGCAACAATATAACCACCTTTTTTGGCACCTTCGACTGAACTATTTTCAAGTAAAGGCAAATCTTGTCTAGATAAAACAATTGCAGATGGAGTTTTTGTTGAACTAAATGCTAATTGATAAGAAGCAAAAACTTCTCTTGCATCTGCTGGTCTAAAAACATTCAAATTTGGAATAGAGCGAAGCATTGCAAGTTGTTCAATTGGTTGATGAGTTGGTCCATCTTCTCCGACTGCAATAGAATCATGACTCAATAAATAAATATTAGGTAATTTTTCAAGTGCACTCATTCTAATTGCTGCTTTAAAATAATCAGCAAAAACCATAAATGAACCAACGTAAGGTCTTAAACCTCCATGCAATAAGATACCATTGGCAGCACTTGACATGAAAAATTCTCTAATGCCCCAATTAATATTCTTACCGCCTCTTTCTTTTGCGCTCCAATCTTTTTCGCCTTTTAATGCTGTTTTTACGCTTCCTGCAACATCAGCAGATCCACCAAAAGTATTTGGAAGTAATTTAGAAAAAAGATTTAAAACTTCACCAGAGATATTACGAGTTGAATTCTTTTTCAAAATATTTTCAGGTAAAGGTATATTTTCTACATAACTTGAAACATTATTTGTGCTTAAAAGCATAATTTCTTTGAATTTAGCAGGATTAAGTCTTTGGAATTTTGCTAATTCACTTTGATATTCGCTATATTTTTCTTCGCCACGTTTAATGAAAGTATTTTTAAAGTTATCATAAACTTCTCCTGGAATTTCAAATGGAGGATAGTTATATCCATAAGAAAGCTTTGTATTATTGCCATCTTCTTCTCCAAGAGGTGATCCGTGTACTTTGCTGGTACCTTGATTTTTACTCCCAAGGCCAATAATAGTTTTAAAGATTACGACAGTTGGTGCATTTTTGTTTTTCTTAGCAAAAGCAATTGCACTTCTAATTTTTTTATAAGAATTGCCTTTTTTACAATAAACAACGTTCCAATGGCAAGCTAAGAAACGATTGATAACATCTTCATCGCTTGATTGTGATAATGGTCCATCAAGAGTGACATCATTTTTATCGTAAAGAAGAATCAATTTATTAAGCTTGTTTAATCCAGCAAAGGAAATTGCTTCTTGAGAAATACCTTCTTCTAAACAACCATCACCGCATAAGCAATATGTATAGTGGTCGTAAACTTTCTTACCATACATTGATTGAAGTTTACTTTCAGCCATTGCCATACCTACAGCTTGAGCAATTCCTTGTCCTAATGGACCGCTTCCAGCATCAATTCCGTCAGTTAATCCATATTCTGGATGTCCAGGAGTGATCGAGTCTAATTGTCTAAATGATTTTAAATCATCGATTTTAATGTTATATCCAGCTAAGTGAAGAATTGTGTAATAAAGCATACTGCCATGACCACAACTCATAACAAAACGATCCCTGTTGATCCATTTTGATTGATAAGGATTGGCAATTAAAAAGTCTTTAAATAGTGTATACACAATTGGTGCGGCACTAATGCACATTCCTGGATGACCGCTTTTCGCTTTATTGATGCCATCAATACATGTTGCTCTAATTGCGGCAATTGATAATTCATCAACGTTTTTGAAATTATTTAACTTTTTAGCCATTATCTTTCTCCTTAACAACTTCAATGCCTAATTTATCTAATTGTTCCTTATCAACTTCATAAGGAGCATTTGTAACAGGATCAACCGCAGCTAAATTTTTAGGGAAAGCAATAACATCACGAATATTATCCGTTCCACTTAAAATCATTGCCATTCTATCTAAACCAAGTGCGAAACCGCCATGTGGAGGTGTTCCATATTTTAATGATTCAACAAAGAAACCAAATTTTCTATTGATATCTTCTTGACTAAATCCAAGAACTTTAAAAATCATTTCTTGGACTTTTTGATCATAAATTCTTAAAGAGCCACCACCAGCTTCATAACCATTAATAACAATATCGTATGCATAACTATAAACGTTGTAAGGTTCTGTAAATAATTTATCGATATCTTCGTCGCAAGGACGTGTAAATGGATGATGACATGGTGTAATTTCTCCGGTTTCTTCGCTTTTTTCAAATAATGGGAAATGTACAACCCATAATAAATCATAGGTATTTGGTTTAATCAAACCTAATTCTTTTGCAAGTTGGCTTCTTACAGCCCCAAGACCAAAGTTAATGTCTCTAAGTATATTTCCAGTAGCAATAATTAAAGCATCATTTTCTTTCATATCCATTGCTTTAATTAATTCTTCTTGAAGCTCTTTAGAAATAAATTTAGCAATGCTACCTTCAAGTTCGCCATTAACAAGCTTTAAATAAGCAAATTGCTTCATATTGAACTTAGGAGCAACTAAATTTATTGAATCTTGTTTCTTTCTTGATAAATGTTCTGCAAAGTTATCAACTTTTATAGCTTTTATGTATTTATTGTCTTGGTACAATTTAAATTCTGACTTACCAAGAATGTACTTAATATCTACTAAATACATACTAAAACGTGTATCTGGCTTATCAGAACCATATTTATTCACTGCTTCTAGATAATCCATTCTTCTTAAAGGAAGTTTTACATCGTATCCGATAACGTCTTTAAATATTTTTGCGACAAGCCCTTCACCAAGCTCCAAAATTTGATCTTGATTTAAGAAACTTGTTTCAACATCGATTTGAGTAAAGTCAGGTTGTCTATCAGCTCTTAAGTCTTCATCTCTAAAACAACGAGCAATTTGATAATATCTTTCAAAACCAGAAACCATCAGCATCTGTTTATAAAGTTGTGGAGATTGAGGTAAAGCATAGAAACAGCCCTTATGCACTCTACTAGGAACTAAATAATCTCTTGCACCTTCTGGAGTTGATGGAGAAAGGTATGGAGTTTCTATTTCAATGAAATCATGCGAATCAAGATAACTATGTGTTGCTTTAACAATATTAGCTCTAATCTTAAAACGTTTTTGCATACAATTACGTCTTAAATCGAGATAACGATATTTAAGTCTAATATCTTCATTTGCATCAGTTACTTCTTGGGTTGAAATTGGAGGTTGCAAAGCAGTATTAATTACTTTAATTTTACTAGCAACAACTTCAATTTCACCAGTTGCTAAATTCTTATTTGGAACATCTTTTTTTGAAACTTCACCCTCTACTTCAAGAACATATTCGTTTCTAATATCAGGTAAATCAATTTCATCTGTTTTAACGCAAATTTGAACATAACCTTCTCTATCTCTTAAGTCGATAAAAAGAAGGCTTCCTAAATTACGTTTCTTAGAAACCCATCCTAATAAGGAAACTTTTCTTCCAACGTCTTTTAAACGTAAGTTTCCGCAATAATCTGTTCTATTAAATCTTTCTTCAACGCTCTCCATAAATTAATCTCTCTTACCTCTTTTACGCTTTATTACATTCTTTATGATGGTGATGACAACAATGTTCATTTTCGCCTTCTTCATCGTCAAAATCATGGTCACAATCACATTCTCCATCACAGCATTCATCGCCGCCGCAACAGCCACAACCGCATTCACCATGTTCATCTTTTGGATCGAAGAAATCATCTAAATAATCTAGTAAGCGACCTGCATCAATTGTTGTTTGTTCTTTAGTAAGCAAATTCTTAACATTAAATGTATTATTTTTCATTTCTTCTTCGCCAAATATAATGGCTAAGTTTGCATTTTTTCTTTCAGCCTTTTTAAACAAGGCGCCCATTGACTTCTTTTCATAGCAAACTTCAACTGAATAGAACATTTTTCTTAACACATAAGCCAATGAAACAGAAAATTTGCATGCTTCTTCACCAAGTGGCATTAAGTATAAATCAACACCATTTTCAATCGTTGGAAATAAGTCATCTTCTTCCATAACTTTGGCAAGTCTTTCTATGCCGAATGCAAAGCCGACTCCTTCAAGTTCAGGACCACCAACTTCACCAATTAAATGGCCATAGTGTCCTCCTGCTCCGATTGCACCATAACTATTTCCTTCTTTTGATGTATAGTGGAATTCAAAAACTACTCCAGTATAGTAATCAAGTCCTCTAACCAAAGAATTATCAACTTCAAACGGAATTTGTAACTCAGTTAAATAACTTTTTATCTTTTCAAATTTTTCTTTTGCTTCTTTTGAATAGTAGTCTTCAATTTTAGGAGCATTTTCAATGATTTTTCTATCTTCAGGAACCTTACAATCTAAAATTCTTAAAATATTGATTTTAAAACGTTCCTTACAATCGCTGCACATTGTTTCAATATGGGCTCCAAAATATTCAGTTAAAGCTTTTTTATAATTGTTTCTAGTTTCTTCATCACCCAAACTATTAATTAATAGTTTGACATCTTTAAACCCTAAATATGAAAGCATTGTATAGCCTAAAGCAATAGTTTCAACATCTCTTTCAACTGTGGTTACACCTGCGCATTCAACGCCAAATTGATTAAATTGACGATATCTGCCTTGTTGTGGTCTTTCATATCTAAAGTTTGGCCCACAATAAAATGCTTTTACAGGATAATCTTGATTAGCAAAAAGCTTAGCATTAACCATACTTCTAATTATTCCAGCTGTCATTTCTGGTCTTAAAGTAATGCTTCTTCCACCTTTATCCTCGAAAGTATACATTTCTTTTCTAACAATATCGCTACTATCACCAACAGAACGTGTAAATAACTCGCTATTTTCAATAATTGGTGTTCTAAATTCTTGATAGCCATAGTTTATCGCTACATTAGTCAAAGCTTCCTCGATAAAGGAATATTTTGTAGCTTCATCTTTTATTACATCGTGTGTTCCTTTTACAACATTAAACATATAAATCCTCGTATTCCTAATAATTATAAATAATTATTAATCCTTCTAGCAAGTTAGACGATTATTAATGTATAACTCGCTTAACTTCATAAACGTCTTTAGTGCTCTTTAAAATATCTTCGACATGATTTAAAACGTTAGCATCACTTACATAAATTTGAGCATAGACACTTGTTTGACTTGAATCTGGATGAAATTTAGCCGATAGCTCAGTACATTTAATTTTGTTCGAATTAAATATATTTAGAATATCTGCAACTAGATTTTGTCGATCAGTACATTCTATAACAATATCTACAGGATATGATTTGATACCTAAATCCTCTTTCCAGTGAACCGATATTAGTCTACTTGTTAAGCCTGAAACATTAGGACAATTGATTCTGTGAACCGTAATTCCCTTCCCTTTAGTAACGTATCCAACAATACTATCTCCAGGGATTGGCGTGCAGCAATTACCTAAAGTTATTTTAAATCCAGTCTGTCCATCAACTGTAACTGGACAATTATCATCATCAAAATTTTCTTTTTTAAATAGCTTATTTTGACCGTCTTCTTTTCGTTTAATTCCTAAGAAATCCGCTATCTGGCCTGGGTTAGGATTATGCGCGCAAATAAGTATAAAAAGATCATCTATAGTAGATACTTGGTAGTTTTTTAGTACTTTTTCAGTATTTAATAAGTTCATCATTTCTTTTTCGTCGATTCCTCTATCTCTGAAAAAGTCTTCACAAACTTGTTTTCCTTGTCTTATTTTATCGTCTCTTAAGAAGGATGCATTTTTCTTTTGTAAGAACTTCTTAATATGCGATTTCGCACTAGCCGTCTTAACAATATTTAGCCAGCTCTCATTTGGACCACTAGAAGTTTTTGATGTTCTAATTTCAACAATATCACCAGTTTTCAAAACTGTATTAAGAGGTACTAAGTTGTTATTAACAAGAGCTCCTACTGCTGTATCTCCGACTTTTGTATGAATTTTATAAGCCAAATCAAGAGGTGTAGATCCATTAGGCAAATCGATGACTTTACCTTTAGGTGTAAAAACATAAACATTAGCTTCAAATATATCTTTGCTTAAAGACTCCATGTACTCAGTTGCGTTTTTGTCTTGAGTCTCACTATTAAGATGTAAGAAATCTCTAAACCAGTGTAATTTTTCTTCAATTTCATGTTGCTCTTGCTTAGGACTATAATGTGTTCCTTCTTTATAGCGCCAGTGCGCAGCAACTCCTGTTTCGGCAATTTCATCCATTTCTTTAGTTCGAATTTGGACTTCAAATATATTCCCATCGCCCGCAATAATTGATGTATGGAGCGATTGATACATATTTGGTTTAGGCATTGCAATATAATCTTTAAATCTACCAGGTATAGGTTTAAAACTAGCGTGTATTAAGCCTAAAATTTCATAACAATTTAGTTCGGTTTCAGTGATTATCCTAATAGCCAAAAAATCATATATTTCGTCAAAAGTATGGCCTTTAAGATACATTTTCTTATAAATTGAATATATTGACTTTATACGTGACTCAATTTCAAATTTAATACCGTGCTCGATTAAAATATCAGCAATTTTCTTTTTTAAGCTATTTAAAGCTCTTGTTCTATTTTTAATTTTTTCGTCTAGTTCTTTAGCGATTGCGTGATACTCAACTGGTTTTTCAATCTCAAGTGATAAATCTTCCAATTGACTTTCAACCCTATAAATACCTAAACGGTGGGCAATTGGAGCAAAAACTTCAAGTGTTTCTTTGGCTAAAGCATGTTGTCTTTCAGGTTTTAAGGCCTTAATTGTACGCATGTTATGGAGTCTATCTGCAAGTTTTATGATAATGACTCTAACATCTTTTGCCATGCCTAAAAAGATCTTTTTATGGTCTTCAGCAGCAAATTCTTCTTCTGTTCTATGTGACAATTTAAGTCTTTGAATTTTTGTTAAAGCATCAACAATTCGAGCGCAATCTTCGCCAAACTTCTTTTTAATATCATCAATTGTTGTATCCGTATCTTCGACAACATCATGTAAAAATGCTGCGGCAATCGTAGTTGGTCCACCTTGTAAAGAAGCGACAATATAAGCAACTTCGATTAAATGTTGAAGATATGGCTCTCCACTTTTACGAAAAATGCCCTCATGTTTAACTTTTACAAAATTATAGGCATCTTCAATCATTTTTCGATCATTTTCATCGTGGATATAAGCGTAATAAATCTCTTTTACATCCTCAAAGGTATGCATTGGATATCCACCATTTTGTAAAACCTTAGAAGAATTGCCGCTATCTTCTTTAACTATTTCGGCTCCTTCTCTTTTAATTTCATCCATTGAAGATACCTCCCCTAATAAGTTAGCTCAAATTCGTCTACGATAAGTTGAACTGAATTTACATTTTTAAACGTATTCAAGCTAATATATCCAATAACATCAATAAAAGAAGCATTTAATATTTCTTGATCAAAATTAAAAATTAAAATACTTGCTTCTTGATTCAAACGATAAAGTATATGTTTATTATAAATGAAATTAGAAATTTCATTTACATTAAGATGGTTAATTCTAAATTTTGGCTTAATACGGCCTTCTCCAAACGGAGCAAACATTTCATAAATTTTATAGTTGTTTAGATTTAATTCCTTAATATCAATTTCGATATAATCTTTTTCGTTTTGAAAAACTATATCTTTAGTTGCTTTAAAAATATTATTTTTAAATTCATTAGTTTTATCCTTTTCAATAGAAAAGCCACCTGCGTTTTCATGTCCACCATAAGCTAAAAGTAAAGATGAATTATTTTCTAAAAATTTAACAACATTAAATCCAGCTTTAGAGCGGACACTTCCTTTATATATATTGTTGTTTAGTTCGTTTTTAGATAAAACAAAAGTAACCTTATTAAATTTATTTAAAAGTTTATTAGCGATTAATCCACCAATTCCTTCATTTTCCTTATTTATATAGACAATAGCGTTTTTACTATTATCTAGTTCATCAGTATTAATAGAATTTACCAATTCTTTTCTTTTATCATTTATTGAATTAATCCAAATAGCTAATTTAGTTAAAGTATTCTTATCTTTAGATATAAAAAATTTAACAATATTAAAGCGTGAATTATCGTTTAAAATTCGACAAATCGCATTAATCTTTGGAATAACTTGCATCTGAAGGTCATCTTCTTTAATATCACCACTCGCGTCTTTTAAAAGCAAAGATATCGCATCAAAATGATTTTTATTAATAATCTTTAAGGCTTCTTTAACAATTACTCTATTATAAGAAAGTAAAGGCATAGAATCTGATAATGTAGAAAGTGCGCATAAAGTAAATAAGTATTCATCAAACTTATTTAAATAAAATAGTGAAAAATAAAAAGAGACTTCACCTGCACTTATATTATACTCTCCAAAATTATCTATTTCTGGATGCATAATGTATTTAGCTTTTGGTAAAGATTGACCTATTTTATGATGATCCAAAATGATAATTGTCATTTTTAAAGAGTTAGCATAATCAATTACTTCATTTAAAGTTATTCCATTATCTACACAAATAATAATTTCATACCCTAACTTATAAAAACGATCAACATTTTCTTTTGTTAAGCCATAACCATCAAATTCTCGAGATGGTATATAATAACCTGGTTTATAATTTGAGCTAGATAAAGTTAACATTAAAATTGAAGTTGACATTATGCCATCACAATCATAATCACCATAAATCAATATTTTCTTATTAGACAAAATAGCTTCTTTTAAATAAGAAGCTATTATTTTGCCTTCATGAAAGACCTCTTTTTTAGGAAGATCTTCCAAATTTTGCTCGTTCTCCTCTTGGAGACTTTTATAGTCGAGATTATAAAAATCAAGTAACTTTTCTAAAAATAAATTAATCATATACTCAAGATTCTTTCTTTAATCGTTGATGTCGATAAAGATAGCTTCTTGAGGTCCGTCATCATAACTAACTTTTTTACCTTTCTTATTAGCTTTTGCTTTTAGCCTATTTTCAGAGAATCTATCTCCAATCTTTTCAAAGACTTTGGTAAAGGCAATTTGAATTGGAAGTTGCATTGCCTTGATATAAATAACAACAATGAATAAGCCAACAAGAATAAATAATAAAGTATTTCTATCAAATGCTGCTGTAAAGAAGAATGATAAAACGATGAATGCAACAAACATGATATTTACAACGATATAGTTATAAATTGAATTGCCTGCATAATCGTAAGCTTCTTCTCTTGCACCAAGTTCTTTAAGTTCATGTTTGTTTTCAAGGAATGTGAGTCTTTCATTAACAAAGAAGACATCGAAAATTAAATATGTAACAACTGAAATCAATAATAAACCTAAAGTGATTTCGCTTGGGAAAGGTCCTCTGGTTAATGAAGCAATTCCTACTATTGAAACAAGTCCTGCTGCCCCAATTAAAAGGGATGTTAATGCTTTTGCTGGTCCAAATCTTAATAAGAAATATAAGAAGATTCCAGCAACTGCAATTGCAACAGCAATTGAGACATACATATTGATTAAATCATCGTTGTAATCATATGAATGACTTGTTGTAACTGTATAATTTTCACCAATATTAGCTTGAATGGCAGCTGTTATTGCATCTGTTAAACTTAATGCACTAACATTAGAACCATCAAAATAGTAATAATTAGTTTGATTTACATTTTCTACATCAATTATTTCGCCAAGATCGACAACAAAATAATATTCTCTATTGGTAATTGGTGAGGTTTCACCACTTACAAATTCATAATAGAAAGAATTAACACTTAACGAGTCTCCAAAGACTTGTTCTTGATGAGCTTCATCAAAGTAAATATCACCAAGACCACTTTGAATTCCAACTTCCACATTATCGGTGTTAAAGTCATCGTTAGCATTTCTTAATACATAGCTTACAACAACTTTTGAAGTGCTTTCATTACTTGGGGAATTATAAATATTTCCATTCATGACTTGGAAAGTTGTAATTCCAACTATACTTGCAAGTAATAAAACACTAGCGATAATTCCACAAACTTTGAAAGTTCCTTTTGAAGTTCTTCTCTTGAAGGCATCAAAATAAGTTGGTTTCTCTGCCTTTGATAAATCTGGAACAAGTTTTCTTCCAACACCAAATAATTTGATATGATTTTGAGCAACTTGGGAGTTATAAAGTAACCAGCTAACTGCTCTAAAGACAATTCCAATTGTAATAATACTTAATAAAACACCAATTAAAAGCACACCACCGAATGAAGATGTATATGAATTAGGAATTAAGTAAGCAACTAAACCAATAATTGCTCCAATTACAGTAAAATCTAATAAATTAAATAATGTCTTTTTATTAGCATCTTGGTAAGCCTTCTTAAGATTTTTACCTAGATATATGTCTTCTTTGCCTCTATGTAACCAAATAGTTACGCCTAATATTGAAACGGCTGCTACTGCAAAAAGGCCTAAAATTGTACCAATATTAAATTCATTGCCTAAAAAATTAAATAAATATAATGAACCAACAACATTTGCCCCGCTAACAATTAAGCCAAGAAGTCCTGGAAGGCCATAGTTTAACAAAACAAATAATGAGACAATGACAGTTGCGATAATTGTACATATTAAAACTGTAGAAAATTCGACAATTCCAGCTCTTTTAATATATTCAATAAATGGAGCAACAAGATTTGAATTGTTTTCAAGTTGTGAAGAATTAATTAAAGTAACGTCATAATTTAAGCTAGTTGAATTAAGTTTGCCAGCGAGTAAATTAGCCTTCTTATAAGCTAATCTTTCATCTGATTCGACTGTATTATATGTTTGGAAACTTGTTTTGACGTCAAGTCCGCCATCACCATTAATAGCACCTAAATTATAGTTTGAGAAATAAAGATATTCATAAGTTTTAGCAGCTTGATCCTCGCTACTTAAACTAGAATCATAATCCCAAATAAAACTTGAAGGATTTGTTGTATCAAAATATGTAATTACATAATCAGAAAAATTTGAGTCAGTAATATTTCCGTTTTCATTATCAAGTAATGATTGTAAATTTAAACCTGTTAACCAATTATTTACGACAAAAATAGCTTTTTTAGGATCAACTTTTGCAGCTTCTTCGCTTTCACCACTATCTGATCCATCGCTACTTCCTGTACTACCAGTTGTAGTACCGGTTGTTGTATTGGATTTTGAAATATCATTTTTATTAAATCTATGTGCTTGAGAAACTTCGCCGGTTGAACCACTATCACTTGAAGTTCCACTATCTCCGCTTGTTCCAGTATCTCCGCTTCCAGTATCACTTCCTGTATCAGGCGAACTACCAGTGTCAGAGCCACTTGAACCAGTATCAGCATCACTTCCTGAATTATCATCAGAACTAGAACTTGTAATACCATCTAACATTGTCTTAAAACTATCAGGATTAGCAAGTTGAACAACTACATAAGGATAACCATCTTTATATTGGACATTTGCACTACCTTCAACAAAAAGTTGATCAGAGGCTGTAGTTGTATTTCCAGCATTTACATCAGCAGCTGAGAAGCCTAAATTGTATTCTTCATCAGCATTTTTAAGCATAAAAGAATTTGAAAAAGTTAAATAAGATATAATATCATCATAAATTTGTGTGGAATCTTTAAAGGTTAATGAAAATGTATCATCAGAATAACTTTCAAGTTCATAACTTGATATTCCAGCAACTGCAAGACGATCTTTAAATGTATCAGTGATAACTTCAAGTGGAGTATCACCATTGCTAGCATTTATTAAATCTCCATTATTGGTGCCTTGACTAAAATCAGCACTAACATTTCTTGGAGAAATCTTAAAAACAAATCTGTTTGAAGAAGCAAAATCTCCATCCCCATTTACAGAAAGAAGAGAAGGAACTACTGCCACTAAGACTCCCGTAAGCAATGCCGCTGAAATTGATAAATATCCTATTAATCTTTTCATAAACTACCTCTTATTTATAAATTACATTTATAAATGTACTTGATAATATTACTACATAACCCTATAAAACACAAAAACATTTTTAACTTAAAAATAAAGGCAAAAGTCAAAGATTTTTTCTAAATTAACGGATATATTTAAAATAAAATTCTTGCCCTTTTTTAGTCAGCATTCGTCCTCTTCGAGTGCGTGCAATTATCCCAATTGTAACAAGATACGGTTCATAGTTTTCTTTTAGGTTAATGACATTTTCGTTGAGCACACTTGCTAACGATTCAAGACTTACTGGTTCACTTTGAAAAACTTCATAAAGTGTTTTGATTATTTTCTGATCAAATAAAGTTAAGCCATATTCATCAATTTTAACGAATGTAAAAAATTCCTTCAAAAAGTCGAGTTTTGCAGAGTTTTTGCTCATATAGAGGCAATAATCTGACAATCTTTTTAATAAATTATTAAGGATACGGGGATTGTTTTTGACTCTTTTTATAAAGAATTTTGCATCGTCAATTTCCTCAAAATTAACATTAAATTTGGTTGCGTTACATAAGGCTATTTTAGCCAAATCATCTTCGCAATATGGTTCAAAATGAAACTTAATAGCAAAGCGATCGCGAAGTGGAACGGACAAATAACCTTCTAAAGTGGTCGCTCCAATTAATGTAAATCGTGGTAATTTTATACTTATTACTTTGGTTTTTTCTTCACTTTTATAAGTTAAATTAATAATAAAATCATCCATTACTGAGTATAAAATTTCTTCTATTTTTTTATCGAGACGATGAATCTCATCAATAAAGAATATTTCGTTTTCCTTAATTGAGGCTAATATTTCAACAAGATCTTGAACTGTGGCTATCATCGGAGCATTAATTACCCTTATTTTGCTTTTCATTTCATTAGAAATAACATATGATAAACTAGTTTTTCCCATTCCACTTGGTCCGATTAATAAAATATGGTCCAAACATGTTTTCTGTTTTTTCGCACTATAAATATATACCTTTAATTCATTAATAATTTGCGCTTGCCCAAAATAATCGTCAAAACTTTTAGGACGAATTATAGATAAAAGTTCATTGTTCATTTTTTAACCTAATTATTGCTTCTTTCATTGCATCGCTATTTTCAAGCCCTACTTCTATCGAATCTAAAGCTTTAAATACTTTTTGAGGATGATAGCCTAGATTTAAGAGTGCATTAAAAACTTCAGGATATTTATAATCAAGAATTTCAACATTAAGGACCTTATTTTTCAATTCATAATAAATTCGATCAGCTTTTGATCCTATCGAACTGATTTTTTGCATTGAAGCTAAATCTTTATTTCTGATTAAGGAAACAAGACCTAAACTAGTCACTTTACGTATTATATTTAAAGCTGTTTTTGGACCAATACCGCTTATTTTAATGAGTTCAGAAAAAATAAACTTATCTAGTCGAGTTAAAAAACCATACATTGTAATCGATTCTTCATTATGAAAAATGTATGTAAAAACATTGTAAATATTTTCAGCAATAAAATAAGTTGAATCCAAAACATGGATTTCAAAGGCGATTCCAATTTCGCTTAATAAAGAAATTCGTTGATTTTCTACTTCAACAACTTTCCCTTTGATATAGTCAAACAAATAAAATTTATATGGAATTATTCGTAATATTCAAATTCAAAATCAGCAATTTTGACTGTATCACCAGTTTTGGCACCAATCTCATGTAATTTATCGTCAACGCCAATTTTATTTAAATAAGTTAAAAGTCTTAGCATTCCTTCATCAGTTGAAATGTTGATTAAGTTATAAGTTCTGATTACACGCTCACCAACAATTTCATAGTATCCTTCTTTACGTTTAACAATTTCAAAAATATCTTCCTCACCAGTTAAATTAAAGACTTCTTCTTTATCTTCTTCTTTATAAACTGGCCAAATTGGAGCATCACGTAAAAGTTCAACACATTTATATAAAACTTTATCAAGATTTTCTTCACTGATGCATGAAATAGGAATTATAGGCTTTTGAAGTTTTTCGCTAAATTCTTTTAGTTTTTCTTCACTTCCTTCTTCATCCATTTTGGAAGCAACAACAATTTCTGGACGATCCAAAAGATGCATTCCATAATTGTTCAATTCTTCTTTAATGTCTAAATAATCTTGATAAGGATTTTCGCGAGACATATCAACCATATGGACTAAAACTCGACATCTTTCAATATGTCTTAAAAACATAAGTCCTAAGCCTTTACCCATATGAGCTCCTTTAATTAATCCAGGCATATCGGCTATAACAAAACTATCATCGCCAATTTTAGCAACACCTAAATTAGGAACAATGGTTGTAAAAGCATAATCTCCAATTTCGGCTTTACAATTTGTTACGCAACTTATAAAAGTACTTTTTCCGGCATTTGGTAAGCCAATAACACCAACATCAGCTAAAAGTTTTAACTCTAAAATAAGTCTTTTCTTTTCGCCAGGTAAACCATTTTCGGCAATTTTAGGACATCTATTACGCGAACTTTTAAAAGCAGAGTTACCTCGACCGCCTCTTCCGCCTTTACAGACTAAATAAGTCTCTCCAACTTCTTTAAGATCGCATAAAAATTGGTGATTTTCTTCTAAAAAGACAACAGTACCAACTGGTAAATCAATATAAATGTCTTCGGCTGTGTGTCCATATTGATTCTTGATATCGCCATTTTCTCCATCTTCAGCAATAAATGTTCTTGAATGGCGATAATTAACAAGTGTAGTTGTTGATTTTGAGCATCTTAAATAAACGGAACCGCCTCTTCCACCATTTCCGCCAGCTGGTCCACCTTTAGGTACACCTCTTTCTCTACGAAAGGCTATTCTACCATTTCCGCCTTTTCCACTTCTAACTTCAATAATCGCTCTATCAATAAACATAAAATTGTCCTTTTAAAAGAAAATCACCTGCCAAGAAACAGATGATTTAATTTTTCTTTAATTAAGCAGCAATTTCATAGACGCTAACGCGTTTTCTATTTTTGCCAACTCTTTCGTATTTAACAATACCAGCTTTTGTAGCAAAAATTGTATCATCACTACCCTTTTTGGTGTTAACACCAGGATAGATTCTTGTTCCACGTTGTCTATAAATAATCATGCCTGCTTTACAAAATTGACCATCGCTTCTTTTTGCGCCGAGTCTTCTACCAGCAGAGTCTCTACCGTTTTTAGTACTACCAACACCTTTATGGGATGCGAATAATTGTAAATCAAGTTTAAAACTTAAAAACATAAACATCTTCCTTTCTACATTTTTTTAGAAATTGAGATAAAAGAACCATATGAAGCTTGGATTGTCATTAGTTGAATGATAATTGTACGCATCACAATCTCGTCATTTTTTGTTAAATTACCATTTGTTTCAATGGATAAATTTCCATCTTCAATAGTAATTTCATAATACTTCTGATTTTTTAAAGCATTACAACCGCCAACTAAGATCGCACTAACTGCACTACAGACAATGTCTTGTCCTTTTGGTGCAAAGAGCGCATGCCCTTTAGCTTTAATTGAAACAACTTTACCTTCTTCTTCTAAAAAAGTGATTTTAATCATTTACTTTGAATTAATACTTGTAATAGTTAAGCAAGTATATGGTTGTCTATGTCCAATGTGTTTATGGTATGTAGTTTTTGCTTTGTACTTATAAACATGGATCTTTTTGCCTAAACCTTGCTTTTCAACTTTTGCAACAACTGTAGCACCTTTAATTGTTGGGTTACCAGTTACAACTTTTTTATCGCTAATTAAAAGAACGTCATTAAAAGTGTAATCTGTTCCAGCTTCTACATTGAGTTTTTCAACATAGATTTTTTGTCCAACCTCAACTTTAAGTTGCTTACCGCCAGTTAAAATTATAGCGTACATCAAATATGCCTCCAATTTTTTAAATAATTACTCGCTTTTAAGGTAATTCATAGGAATTTTAGGGACCTTTTCAATGCGGTTGTACCAAAAATCGGGTTACAACGCTATTATTCTACTCTTTATCCAGCATTTTTCAAGTAAAAAATTTAAGGAAGATGTTTTATTCTGTGGTTATTCATTGAAAATGTCAGTAACGGTTATTCATTTAAAATGTCACTATA
>ERZ779877.359-NODE-359-length-51792-cov-25.537584_pt1 | contig 51792 bp, 44 predicted proteins | sample MGYA00511556_ERZ779877 | MGnify/ENA primary metagenome ERZ779877 (study PRJEB29588, sample SAMEA2159338) | human gut metagenome | biome: human gut; feature: human-associated habitat; material: faeces | place: Denmark | collected 2008/2010 ... | reverse complement strand
AAATTAAATGAATAACTTTGTGTAAAAATAGTGACAACTTAGATGAATAACCACACCTTTAGATTATTTTTAAATGTAATATTTACATTTACTTTACAATCTAATTAAGAGTAGAAGATGTTATAAATGAAATTGAAAATCTGCTGTAAAGTATTTTTTAAGTAATGTTTTAGGTTAAATATGGTTACGTTTAAAAATACTTGTTATCTACTGATGAATTACCGAAAACCATCTAATAAGGCAAAAAAGCTTGCAAATCTTAACTATTTTCGTATTTTTAGAAAAATTAAGCTATAATAATATTAATTTCGTATTAAGACGGCTCGTTAATATAAAGAGATATTATTAAGCAAGTGAGAAAATAAAAAAGTCGGAATTATTCGTAAGTAAAATTACGACAATAGAAGGAGAATGTATGAGAAAAGCAAAATTATTACTCGTAAGCGTTTTTGCGTTAAGCGGATTAGTCTCAATTTCCTCATGTTCGGATGGGGGAAGCGATACTCCTACTCCAACTACCTATAAGGTAACTACGGCAGCAGGAGAAGGAACTACAATTAGTCTTGCTGGAGATAAAACTGAATTTAGTGGCGGAGAAATTGTTACATTTACAGTTGCATTATCAACCGAAGACTCAACAAAAGAAATCAAAACAGTTAAATTTGGTGATACATCTTTAGCAGTAGAAAGTGATGGAACTTATGAAGTTGCTATGCCAAATGAAGATGTAACAATTACAACAACTGCTGGAGATGTTGAAACACCAGTTGAACCAACTCCAATTGATAAGACTTATAAAGTTACACTTAAAGAAGGTTTAGGATCAAAGATTACTTTAAGCGCTGAAGAAGGAGTTAAAACTTTTACTGCAGGTACTGAAGTAAGTTTTTCAGTCACACTTGATAATAGTGATTTAACAGTACTTAATGAGGTAAAAGTTGGTGGAAAAGTAGTAAGTGAAACGGATGGACTTTATACTTTTACAATGCCTAACAAGGATGTTGAAATTGAAACTGTTACAACTGCTTTAGGAGATGGCAGTTTATTAACACCAAGTGATGTTGATGAAACAGTTATTTCAAATATTACTAGCGTTGAAACTTTAAAGGCTTTCTTAGAAGAAACTGCTACAAAAGCAGAACAAACTTATATTAATGGTGGTACTGCAACATTAAGCCACACTAAATGGGGCGAGACAAAATATTCTTATAATTTTAAAATTGGAAGCAATAATCTTAGCGAATATGAAGGTAAGTTAATTAATAATAATAGTGATGCTGTAGATACATATATTTATGGTGTCCGCGGGCTTTATGATGATGCACACTATTACACATTGACATATGGTTTAAGTGATGCACCAGAGATTAAGACTTTGGGTGTTATTGACGATACTGATGAATATGTTGATTCTACTAGATATATCGAAAAGAGCGAAGCAAGTAAAGAATCTCAAATTGCTGGTTTTACAGATAAAGCTATTGAATATCTTGGCAAATTCTCTTCAAAGACTGTGCCTACAATAGCGTTGGAAGATGACAGCAAACATTATTCAATTACTTTAGATTATTTAGAAGATTATTACAGGCATCATGTATTAAGTATGAGGTTTGATGGGGATAATACCTTATTGAATGCTCGATACGTTGAAAAAGAATATGAAAGTGATGCTTATGATGATTCTACAGAATCTTTAAAACCTGATGCAGTTCCAAATTATGAACTTACTTTCAATCTTCAAGCTACTAGAGGATATAGAAAACCATTAACACCTAAAATGGATGTAAGCGATTATGCTCTTCATGATTATGAAGTTTTTGCTACCTATGATGATGAACAAAGTATAAGTGAAAGCAATGCGGTTGTTGAAAATGGAAGTTTAATCAGTTTTACTTATCGTAATAACGAAAGTAATACTGTATTGCTTAACCCAAAACCTGTACAAATTAAGTCAGATATTGAAGGAATTGCAACAATTGACTCTTCTAATAGGGTAAATTTAGAAAAAGAAGGCGAATTTACTGTTGTATTTGATAATGGTTTAGGCGAATTAAAAGAAGTAACATACACTTCAGTAAGACCAACAGTTAAAGAATTAACTTTAGAACTTTCTGGAAGCAAAATTTATAATGGAGGAGCTGTTACATTAAGGGTTTTTGGTGAACCAGAATTAGCTGATCCTTCAGCAACTGTTTCTGTAAAAGAAGGGTCAGAAGGTGATGCTACAATCACAGCTTTAGGAAACAATGAATTTATGGTCACTGCAACAAAAGAAGGCGATTGTACATTAGTTGCTACCTCAACAATTGACAATACTGTAACAGGAGAAATTACTTTAAAAATTTCAGGAGAAAAACCTACTAGCGATCATCTGCATACATTCTTAACAACAAATACGCTCTACTATGAAGATAACTATAATTCCATGGTCTATTACTTAAATATTAATGCAGATGGTACCGGACAATTTAGAGCTGATGAAGAATATTATGGTGATGTGTATGAAGGCGAAGTTCTTGAATTTAATTTTACAGCCCTTGCTGATCCATATTTCATTCAATATAAGCCAGCAGATCCAGAAGCGACATCTAATGGTTATAAGTTAATCGATATCTGTGTTGTTTCCTCATCTGAAGTCGAGATTACTGTTGATCTTTATAATAGAATTGAACACTATACTTTAACTTCATATAGCGAAAGAATTGATTTAAACGCTTAATAATTTTAAAATCAATATACAAATAACAAGCAATAAGTCTCTTCAATGAGGCTTATTGCTTTATTTTGAGGAGAATATATGAGAAAAAGAATTTTACTACTTGCCTTAAGTGGCTTTTTGTTGTCTAGCTGTGGTGGGCAAGCAAACGAAGATGTTACAAAACCTCCAGTAGATCAGGGTGGTAGCGGAGAAAACAACGAAGGTAATAACAATAACGAAAATGATGATAATAAAGATCCTGATGATGATAAGGAAGAAATAATAAACCCAGATATTACTCCTTTTGAGAAGATTAGTGAATTAACTTCTTATTTAACAAAAGAAGTTCCAAGTAAAGAAAAAGAAGCTTCCTCATATAAAAGAGAATTAGTAAATGGAGAAAATTCATTATATTCTTTTAACACTGAAACAATAAAAGAAGAAGGAAGAAGCTATTCTAATGATACGATTGTTGTTAGTGGAACATCTTCTACTTTCAAAGATTATCCTGAAGATGATTATTTTGAAGATGAGACAATTGAAGACGAATATCAAGGTATAACCTCATTAAAAGACAAAGTTTTTTACGATGTAATTGATTTTAAAAACGACAACGAACGCGATGAAAGTTACAAAGAAGCCTTTGATGAAAACAAAGCCCAAACTTACATGGACGCTACAAATGTTTCAGTTAGCAAAGATTTAAATAAATACTTTGATAATTATGTCAAAGGACGTTATTTAGTTAACGGAAGTAGCGATAAAGTTACCTCAACAGTTAATACAAAAGACGGAAGCTTTGAAACTAGTTTTTCATTGTCAAAAGATTATAGTGATGATTATGGAGATTACATTGAAGAAGTCTCAGTTACTTTAAATTTCTTAAAAGATGGAGCTTTAGCAGGGTATTTTTTCGAATTTAGCCAATATTCTTATTTAGTTGATGCTGATAATAATCCAACCGATGAGACATTTTTAATTGCTTCTCTTTCAGATAAGGTAACACTTAGTTATGAAGATAAAGTGGAATATGATTTTACTTCAATTAATCCACTTGATTATTTCATGACTTCTTTTGATGTAACAGTCTGCTCCTTTGATACAATTATGTCTACATCAAAGCCAGAAGATATCAATGCCTTTCCTTATAATGAATATGTTACGGTTCAAGCAAGTAATGTTCTTCCTGAAAAATCAATAGATCGCGAAATTAAAATAATTTCTTCGTCGAATCAAGAAGTAATCAAACCTTTTGCAGATCAATATAAAGCGATTGGAGAAGGGAAAACCACTTTAACTGTTGAATCAACATATGGAATTAAAAAAGAAGTCGAAGTTACAGTTGTAGCTCCAGAATTAGAAACTATTACTCCTAGATTTACAAGTTCTCTTCATTTTGTTGGTCAAGAAGACACTTTATATCTTGATTACAAGCCTGAAAATACCCTTGACGAGTATTATTTTGTAAATAAGAATGAAGATATTGTTGAAACTAGTGAAATTATTGAAGTTTTAGAAGGAACAGATTGTATCGACTTAACTTATTTAAAAGCTGGGACAGCTACTTTAGAGTTTTATCGCAAAAAAGACGATAAGTTATTAAATTCAATTACTTTTGAAGTTATTGATCCTTTAGATGATGAAACTATGAAAACTAATCTATTAGGAGAATGGTATGGAGATTTAGAAGGATCGAATGGTTCTACTATAAAAGAGGCTGTAAAAATTGAATTTGTTGATGAAAGTAATGCGATTTTAACGATTCTTAAAGATGATACTGCTTTTACCTTAGAAGTTAATAAACCATACAAATTAACTTATGAACACACAAATCCAGATACAGGCGAAGGATATAACGGAAGAAAAGATCGTATGGAATTTTCATTTTCACCTATAAGCTTTAATGTTGGCAACCAAAGTTTACAATATGATGATAATGAAGCCTACTTCTATCGTGATGGAAAAACATTAAATATATCTTTTAAAATGAGTGATCCAAATTACTTTGGCTTTACCTTAGAATTTGATGCTTATAGAAAATAATAGAGGAATTATTTATGAAGAAAAAAATATTAACCCCATTTCTTTTAAGTCTTACATTTGTAATGACTGCTTGCTCAAATCCTGGAAATAATAATGATAATCCTGGAGGAGAGAATAACAATAATAACGAACAAAATGAAGTTGTAACAAAATCAGAAGTGTCTTTAGAAGATGCTTTAAATTTATTAGCTGATTCAACTGATTCTTTGTATCGTAAAGAAGTTTTAAATTCTAGTGAAGTAAGTTTTAAAGAAGTTACTAATAGTGATGATTCCACAATTACAACTAGCGAAGGGAAGATGGAAATTTATAATGACGAACGCACTTCTGAAACCGGTTCACAAAAGATAAGCTATGAAGATGGAACAACTTATGAAGATAGTTATGTTCGCTATTTAGGAATTGAAGAAACAGAAGGCGGCGAAAAATACATCGAAAGAGTTACCGATTATAAGGATGGAACAAAAAGAGAAAACTGGTCAGATTCTACTTACCGCATGCCAATTCTTGAAACTGAAGATCCTGATTTAGTTGAAGGAGAAGATTATCTTTTAGAAGGTAGTGCACCTGGTCAATTAACTTATCAAGTAAGTTTATATATCTATAATTTTATTGCTGGAAATTTAGTTAATAATACTGATTTAGCAATCGCAAGCCTTCCGGACATTAAAGTTGAAGAACACACTTTTAAAGATGGAAGTTCTCCAAATTACACTTCATATGTTTTTGATATTTTTAGCTATAACTATGAAGAAGAAGGAGATACTATTACAAATGGTTATGAATTCTCTTTTACTTTAGATAGTGAAAAGCGTTTAACAAGTGCTGAAACAATCCTTTATTACACTCAAGAAAGAGGTGAAGAAGTCTATAAAGAAACAACTACTAATAACTACGAGATTAAATACGATACAAGAAAAGCTTCTAGTAGTAGTTCAACTTTACTTAATCCAAGCGATTATTATTTAAGCGAAGTTAGCGAAGTTGGAGGATATTACAATAACTCGCTTGGTAAAAAAGTACTTTTAGATAATCTTAAAGAATTACCTTTAAATCGCTATGTTTGGTTTGAAGCAACTTCATATAAACCAGAAAAAGCAATTGATCTTAAATTAACTCCTATTGCTACATCAAATGAAAATGTTATTGAGATTAATAGTGAAAACGTCTTCACGGTTGGTCCAGGTAGAGCAACTATTACTTTTGAAACTGTAAATGGTATTCAACTTGTTAAAGATGTTACAGTTGTTGACTATATTGCTATTGAAAGCATTAGTTATAGTGATGCTACAAGTGGCGTAGAATACGGAGAAGATGAAAACGGTAATGATGCACGTTTCATTTATACTGATACAACCTATACTGGAATTAGAGTTGGCGGTATTCCTAGTGATTCTTTAAAAAGCGATATCAAATATGAAATTACTGAAGGTAAAGATTTGATCGAATTAACTGATAGAAGTACAAGCGTTTCTTATTATGATTTTGAGTTAAAAGTTAATGCTCGAGAAGCTGGTGGGAAAGTCACAATTAAATTTACTTATACTGGTGATGAAAGTATTTTTTATGAAGTTACTTATATCATTAAAAAGAGATTAACTGTTGATGAGCTCTTCGCTAAACTCGAACATTCAACCTTTAAGTGGGAAAGCCTCTACGATAAAGGTACAGGCGCTATTTTAACTTTCACAAGCATAAACACATTTTCACTTGAATATTTTGGAGATATTACAAACAAAGCTGATTCACTTGGAACAAGCACTTATAGCTTCTCAATTAATGAAGAGGATTTTACAATCAGTAGTATTACGAGAAATGGCGGAGATTATGAAAGTGCAAGCGGAGATTATAATGGTGGAGAAATTAGATTTGATGGTGAAAAACTTACATTAAGAGTAAATGATGTTGACACCGTTCATAACTTCTATATTGTGGAGTAAAACATGCTGAATAAATTTAAAATCCCTGCAATTCTTGCCTCTTTTCTATTTTTGCTTGCAGGATGTGGAGAAAAAACACCACCTATTGAAGATGATGTACCTGATGTAGTTAACTCTTTTAAGATTACTACAAGTTTTGGATTAGGAAGCAATATAGAAATTTTAACAACTGCTAATGAGGATGGTTTATATAACGAGAAAAGTAAAATTGATTTTAAGGTTATAGTTCTAGAAAACTATGAACTTAAAAGCGTAGCAGTAAATTCAACAGAATTAGACCTAACAAGTGATAATCTTTATACATTTATAATGCCAAGTGAAGATGTTGTTATCACTACTAAAGCAAATAAAGTTGAAACTCCAATTATTACTGATAACATTTCAACTTTGGAGGGTTTAGAAGAGATTATTCCTAATTTATTAGCTTATGATGAAGGAATTAATGAGCAAACTTATCAAATTAAACAACAAGATAACTATTCAGCTCTTGATATTTATTCAGTCCAAGAAGGGACAATCACTAAATATAATGACTTTTATGAAGATAAATTCACCCAATATTTTGATGATATGCCAGAAAACGCTCTTCATGGAGTAGTTCAAAGAGGTATTTCGACTTATTCTAATCAGGATGTATTTTATAATATAACTGATTATGAAGAAGATGATACTAGTGATTCGGTAATGTATGCTCATTATGATGAAAGAGCTAAAGATTATGTTTTTGGAGTCGGCTTTGGTCATTATTATTACTATAATTATTTTATGTCTACCTTAGCCCCATATATTGAAAGCAATCCTGAAGGTATATTAGAAACTAATTTTAATAAAAATAGTTTTATTGATAATGGAATTCTGATGTTAATGACTAATTTCTATGTTGGAGAAAAAGATTCACCAGATTTTCAACTTCAACGATATGACACTTTAACTATTGAAAATGGTGTTGTAGTAAAAGCCGAAACTGAATCATTTCAAGGAATGGGCGGAAACGTTAATTTCAAACTTCAAACCAGTGTAACCGAATTTAAAAAAGGCGAAATAAAAGATTTTAGTGGAGAAAAATTAGATCCAGCTAATTATCAAATTAAAGCTTAAAAATAAAAATAATTGAGATTTGCAAGGTTTTTCTTGCAAATCTCTTTTTTTATGAGCAAAGAATTTGGATAGTAGAGAATGGAATTTCTGCATCAGGATAGTTAGCAATGTTAAGCATGCTATAACCTAAAGCTGCTTCATTAGCATATATTAAAGTTGCGTATCCATCATTTATAAATGTGTCTAGACTGGTTTCATAATATTCATAGCCAAATGCTACTAACTCATCTAAATAAGATGTGAGGTCGTTAATATTAACGTTATATATTTTTGATAATAAAAACCCTTTCATATTAGCACCCTTAAACATCCAGTTATAATCAGTTGTATAGACAATGCTCTCTTTATTAGTTTCATCAATTTTTAAAGGTAAAACACAGTCTTGAAACTCTTTAGAAATTATCGAATTAACAAAATCAGTGTTCCAAGTAGATTCTAAAACATATTCGAAAAGTTGAGCGTTAATTTGAAGCTTATTTTCATATATATAAGGCATAATTAAAATATGACGATTATCACCAAGAGATTTATCGTAAACTTTAACATAGGTTAATTCAGGAGTCATTGTTTCTTGATAAATCTCTTCATAAGTATTTTCTGTATAACCTGCTATTTTTAAGTTTTCATAATATCCTTCAAGGAGGCTTTCTTCATAACTTGAAAATTCAAATCGAACTCCACTTGCAGGTTGGCCATTAAAGTCTTGAATTTGATAAACATCGTAATTATCGTTAAAAAGGTCAGAAGAAGGTAAAGACTCGCCAAAAATAGTGGCGTAATATTCTCTTTCGTTATTAGACCAACTTTTATAAAGATCAACTACCTTAAAAGTAATATCTTCGCTTGTTATAGTATTTAATGCTTCATCAGAAGTGGTTAAGCTAACTTTATATTGGCCTTCTACTTCAGGAGTAAATGAAGTGGCGTTAATAGTTTCAACGCTTTCATCAGGAAAAGTTAATCTTAAAGAGATTGTTAAGTTTTCTTTTTCGCTTCTATCATCACTTACTTCATAAATAAAATTAACTATGTCTCCTAAAGCATAAACTTCTTTATCAGTTGAAAAAGAAGAAATGGTAGGAGGAGTAATGTCATTTGGCTCACAAGAAGTAACAAAAGTTAATGCAATAGGTAAAATTAGATATTTTTTAAAATTTAATCTCATATAATTAGCCTCGATTTTTAAACACTATTTAAACTCTACTAGATGATGAAAAAAAGTAAAGGGAAAGTATATATAAAACTGCCTAAAAAATAGCGCAAAAACATTAAAGTCTTCTTTATTAATAAAGAATAAAGATAAATGTAAATTATGATTTTAGCGCTCTTTTTCTCGTTAAAGAATAAGTTGAGTTTGGTATAATACTTTCGTATGGGAACAAAATATAAGAAGATCTACCAAATTACGACAAACATGATGGATTGTCATGATTGTTTAAAGATGTCAACTCTTCTTGATATTGCGCAAGAAGTTGCTGGAGATCATGCTGATGAACTAGGCTGTGGTTTTGAAGTTATGATTAAGCAAAATCTTATTTGGGTTATTGTTAGAAATTATGTTGAGATATTAAAAAAACCAATTAATTTTAAAGAGATTGAAGTAGTTACTTATCCTTTAAAACCTCGTTTTGTTGAATTTAATCGTGAAACGGAGTTTTATCATAATGGTGAATTATTTGCAGTAAGTCGCTCAACCTGGATGGTAATTAACACTAAAGATTTTAATATTGAATCACCTAATTTCTTTAAAGAATATACAGATGATTTAGGATACTTTAAAAGAAGAATTAAAAAACTTGCTTTAAAAGATAAAAATATACTTAAAAAGGCTAAAGATGTAGAAGTCTTGTATTCTATGCTTGATCATAATGGACACATGAATAATACTCGTTATGTTGACTTTTATTTAGATGTGTTTAAACCTGAATTTTCAATAAAAACCCTGCAAATTGAATATATAAGGCAAAGTTTCTTAGATGATAAATTAACTTTGTTTATTAAAGATGATGAAGAGAAAAAATATATGTCTGGTTATAAAGACAACGAATTAAAATTTTATATGGAATGTGAGGAGTTTAAAGAATAGTTATGAAAATCAGTGAAAGAGTTGAGAAAGCATTAAAAGAAGGTAAACCAGTAATTGCTCTTGAAACAACAATTATCTCTCATGGTATGCCTTATCCAAAAAATGTTGAGTGTGCATTAGCAGTTGAAAAAGTTATTGAAGAAAATGGAGCAGTTCCGGCAACTATTGGAATTATTGAAGGCGAACCAATTATTGGTATGAGCCATGAAGAAATTGAACTTTTTGGAAAAACTAAAGGTATTGAAAAAGTTTCTCGTCGTGATTTACCAATAATTTGTGCTGAGAAAAAATGGGGCGCAACAACAGTTAGCGCTACAATGATTCTTGCTGAACTTGCTGGCATTGAATTTTTTGTAACCGGTGGAATTGGTGGAGTTCATAGAAAAGCTCAAGAAACTTTTGATATCAGTGCTGATTTAGATGAACTTGGAAAAACCAATGTTTCTGTAATTTGCGCAGGTCCTAAAGCAATCTTAGATTTAAATTTAACAATGGAATATCTTGAAACAAAAGGAGTTCCAGTAATTGGTTATAATACTGATAAATTACCAGCTTTCTTTACAAGAACTAGTGATTTAAGAGTTGATTATAATGCAAAAACTCCTCTTGATATCGCTAAAATCGTTAAATCAAAAAGAGATTATAAACTTAATGGAGGTGTTTTAATTACAAATCCTATTCCTGAAGAATTTTCAATGGATCCAGCTTATATTAATGCTGAAATTGATAAAGCATTAATTGAGATGGAAAAAGATGGAGTTAAAGGAAAAGAGGAAACCCCATATTTACTTGCTAAAATTGTTGAACTTACAAAAGGAAAGAGTTTAGAAGCAAATATTCATTTAATCTTAAATAATGCGAAACTTGGTGCCCAAATAGCTTCTGAATATGTAAAATTAAAGTAAGAATTAACTTTAAGGAGACAAGATGGATCAAACATATTTATTAATTGGTGGAAGCAATGTTGATTACATTGCAACAAGTCGTGATAAACTTCAAAAAAGAGTTTCAAATATTGGAGAAGTTAGTATTTCTTTTGGTGGAGTAATGAGAAACATCGCTGAAAATCTTGCTCGACTCGGTAATAAAATTGATTTTATTACAGCAATTGGTGAAGATGCTAATGGAAAAGAAATGAGAAAAGAGTTAATTGAACTTGGCGTTAATGTTATTACTCCAAAAACGGAATATCCTAGCGGAAGTTATGTTGCAATTAATGATGCAAATCATGATATGGTTGATGCCATTTGCGATAATAGAATTATTAGAGATTTAAATACTGAATTTTTAAAATCTCAGCATGAACTTATTGAATCACATGAATATGTGATAATGGATGCTAATATCTCAGAAGAAGCCATCAATTATCTTTTTAATACTTATCCATCAAAAAAGTTTATTGTTGAAGCAATTTCTCCTTCTAAAGTTTTAAAGTTTAAAAACTACTTAGATAAATTATTCTTAATTAAGTGCAATATTCATGAAGCTAGAATGCTAATGGGCATTGATTTAATGGAAAAAGATTTAGTAAGTGGGCTTTTAGCTCGTGGAGTAAAAAATGTAGTCGTTTCTCATGGAGCTCATGATGTTTATTTTGGAGAGAATTATCGTCGAGTTGACCTTGTTAAAGTTAATGAAGTAAAAGAATTTGAAAATACAACTGGTTGTGGAGATGCTTTAACTAGCGGAGTTATCGATTATTTCTTAAGAGGTAAAAAATTAAAAGAAGCAGTTGCTTTTGGTAATGAACTTTCTCGTTTAACCTTAATGAGTAAAAGTGCAACGAGTAAAGAAATTGAAAAATATAGACACTAATTATTTCTTTTTATGGACAAGATTTTAGTAATAGATTATGGCTCTCAATATAATGAATTAATTGTTAGAAGAGTCCGTGATTTAGGAGTATATGCCCAATTAATTGATAATAAAGTAGATTTAAATAGTTTTAATAAAGAAGAAATTAAAGGAATTATTCTTTCAGGTGGTCCTAATTCGATTAATAATCCGCTTTCACCTAAAATTAATCCTGACATTTTTTCTTTTAATGTTCCGATTTTAGGAATTTGTTATGGTATGCAAGCCCTTGCTCATTATTTTAATGGCAAGGTTGATGAAAACGTTGTTAAAGAATATGGCGATACAAAGTTAGAAGTTGATGAATCTTCTTTACTTTTTAAAAACGTAAATAAAGAAACTTCTGTCTTTATGTCTCATTCAGATACCGTCTCTCTTTTACCACCTGATTTTAAAGGAATCGCATCTTCTTCAATGTGTAAATTTGCTGCGATGGAAAATAGCGAAAAAAGAATTTATGCTCTTCAATTCCATCCAGAAGTAAGAGATACAATTGAAGGCAAAACTATTATTTCTAATTTTTTATTTAAGATTTGCAAGGTTTTTAAAAATTGGAGCATTGATAATTGGATTGAAGGCAAAGTAAAAGAAATTAAAGAATTTGTTAAAGATCAAAAAGTACTACTTGGAATAAGTGGAGGAGTTGACTCTTCTGTTTGTGCTTTATTAATTCATAAAGCAATTGGAGATCAATTATATCCATTATTTATAAATCATGGTTTACTTAGAGAAAATGAAGAAAATCTTGTTCTTGATAACTTTAAAAATAAATTCAATATCAAAGTTTATTATAAAGATGCGTCTAAAGAATTCTTATCTTTATTAAAAGGAGTTACTTCTCCTGAAAAGAAAAGAAAAATAATTGGGAAAACCTTTATCGATGTATTTAAAGAAGAAGCCTCAAAATTAAAAGATGTTTCAATTCTTGCCCAAGGTACTTTATATACTGATATTGTTGAAAGTGGAAAAGGTGGAAACTCCAAAGTCATTAAATCTCATCATAATGTTGGAGGTTTACCTAAAGAGTTAGGCTTCAAACTCCTTGAACCACTTAATGAATTATATAAAGATGAAGTAAGAGAATTAGGAAGAAAATTAGGTCTTGATGAATCTTTTGTATCTCGTCAACCTTTCCCAGGTCCAGGGCTAGCGATTAGAATTATTGGGAATATAACAAAAAAGAAACTAACAATTGTTAAAAAAGCGGATACGATTTATCAAGAAGAAATTAAAAAAGCCGGTTTAGATAAAAAAATATGGCAATATTTTGCAGTTTTAACTAATACAAGAACTGTTGGAGTAATGGGCGATAATCGAACTTATCTATATACTGTTGCTTTAAGAGCTGTTGATTCAATTGATGGCATGACAGCCAGAAGTTATCCAATTCCTTTTGAAGTTTTAGAAAGAATAAGTTCAAGAATTGTTAATGAAGTGCCTTATGTAAATAAAGTGGTTTACGATATAACTTCTAAACCTCCTTCAACTATTGAATGGGAATAGGTTTTGCTAGATTTTTAAAGAGATAGTAATGACGTGGTCTTTCTATAAGCCGCTTTCAAGTAAGTAATCATAATATAAATTGAACAATATATGACTTTTTTTCAGCTCTTCCTACCGAGACTATGATTCAGATTAATCAAATTATTGATTTTGAAGATATTCATCTTACTTGATTGTATCTACTATTAAAATTATTTCACTTTAAACTTACGGGTAAATCGCCCTAAGTTTAAAGTGAAATTTTAAAAGTATTGACTGAAATGGCTAAAAATATAACGCAGATGTATTAAATAATGAGATTTAATTCGTAGCCTTCTAAAAAAGAGTTTTCATGATTTAAATGATGACTAAATAAATGTTATGACTAGAGTCTCCAGATTCTTAATTAAGATAATAAATTCTAATTAGAGTAATAGAAGAAGTAATGAAAATGCTCTATGAATTTTAATGCTAAGAGATTCAAAACTAACGAGATTTTTTGTTAATTGTTTATTTATTACTTTTTCAAAAATAAACTCTATAGCTTAACTTGTTTTAGTAATTATTTAGTGTATTTGTTATACTTCTAGAGCGTTCTTTTATTGAATGTTATATTTTACAATAAACAATAAATATATACGTTTTTTTAAAAAATCACTGCAAAACTTATATATTTTTACATTAAAAGTAAAGAATTTTAATGATGTGTTATAAATTTATAAATGTTATAATTAAAGCGATTTATTGGAGGGCAACCTATATGAAATATAATATCGAAAAACTTGATAATGGTGTTGAGCTTGTTCACGTTGACAATGAGTTAAATTTAAAAGCTACTTTAGCTAGTTATGGGGCTGGTGTTTATGAATTAAGTTATAAAGATCGCCCAGTTATTTTAGAGCTTGCAGATTTTAGCGATTATATGCATTCATCTGCTTTTTATGGCAAAACTCTTGGTGTTGTTGCTGGACGTCTTAAAAAGGATGGCATTTTAGAAGGCGAAGAATATCATCTTTTACCAGATGGACAATTTGATTTTTCTTTACATGGTGGGAAACTTGAATCAATGTCTTACCGTAATTGGAAAACAAGCGTTAAAGAAAGCGCTAAAAAATTAAGCGTCATCTTTACTTACACTACAAGAAAAAACGAAAATGGTTTCCCAGGTAAAGCTAGAATTACAATCGCTTATGAATTTAGCAAAACCAAAGATTCTTTTAAACTTTTACAAAAAGCAACCACTCCAAGTGAAGCAACTTTTGTTGGTTTATCAAATCATATGTATTTCAATTTAGATTCATTTGATATCTCTAATTACTATTTAAAGATGAATTGTGATCGAATCGCAATTACTGATGAAACACTTTTAATTACTGGATTAAAAGAAGTTCCAGAAGTTTACGATTTTAGAAAATCATCTAAACTTAATCCACGTCTTGATAAGATTGAAAAACATGATTTTAAAGGAACAATTGATGATACATTCCTTTTTGATGATAAGTTAGGTAAAGTCATGCTTAAAGGCGAAGATATTACATTAAATATTGTTACTGATTATCCTGCAATGAATATTTATGTCGATAATACAATGTCTCCTCTTAAGTTTAAAAATAGAAACGACTTTAAAAAGAGAAGAGGTATTGCTTTAGAACCTCAAATGTTCTTATTTGATCGTGAATCGATTACCTTAAGAAAAGGCGAAAAATATAATCATTATATTGAGTACAAGTTTAAGGAGACCAAATAAAGTGATTAGAGAAGTTGTTAATAGTTTAATAGATTATGCTTCAATTCATTTAGGTCTAGAAGGACTTGATCGAGTTTATGCTCGTAATATAGTTCTTGGTGAGTTAGGTCTTGAATATCCTTCTGATAAAGCTGTTTTTTCAATCGAAGAAATTGAAAAAATGGAAGTACCAGATTATTTTATTGAACAAATTGAAAAATATTTAAAAGAAGAAAAAGGTTATTCAGATAAAAAAGCCGAACTTAAAGCTGTTCTTGTTATGGGAGTTGTAACCCCTTCTCCAGAAGAAGTTGTCAAAAAGTTTGAAGAACTTAGAAAATTTGATAGTGCTCGTGCTTTAGATTATCTTTATAATCTTGGAATTAAAAATTATTACTTCCAAAAAACAATGGTAGATAAAAACATTGTTTGGAAAACTGATTATAAAAACAAAAACATTGAAGTCAGTATTAATCTTTCTAAACCAGAAAAGAGTAATAAAGATATTGCTAAACTTTTAGAAAAACCTAAACCAAGCGATATTAAATATCCTAAATGCTTATTATGCTTAGAAAATATTGGTTTTTATGGAAACGACCATCATCCAGCTAGAGAAAACATTCGTTTTGTGCCAGTAGTTTTAGATGGAGAAGTGTGGTATTTACAATATTCACCATATGGATATTACTACAAACATTGTATTTGTTTTTCTTCGAAACACTCTCAAATGGTTATTAATGAATCAACATTTAAAAAATTGGTTGATTTTGTTGATGTATATCCTTCTTTCTTTATTGGAAGTAACGCTGATCTTCCTATAGTTGGTGGCTCTATTTTAAATCATGAACATTTCCAAGGAGGAGAACATATTCTCCCTGTTATGGAAGCTGATATTAAAAAAGAATATAAGCTTAAAAAATATCAAAATACTAAACTTTATAAACTTGATTGGTATAATTCAACCCTTCTTTTAAAAGGAAAAGATAGAAAAGAACTTGTTAGTTTAGCAAGTGAAATATTAAATGCTTGGAAAACATATGATGATTTAACAAATGATATTTTATCAAGCGATGCAAACGGAAAGCATAACACTATCACCCCATCAATTAGAAAGATTAAAGATGAATATTATTTATATTTAATCTTAAGAAATAATAGATGTGATGAAAAATATACAGAAGGAATTTTCCATGCTCATCCAGAATATCATCACATTAAAAAAGAAGGCATTGGAATTATTGAAGCCATGGGTTTATTTATCCTTCCAGCTCGTCTTGTTAGACAAGAAAATGAGATTAAAGATGTTCTTTCTTTAAATTTAGATAATGACGAAATTATTAAAAAATATCCAGATTTAAAAGACTTTTTATCTATGATAGAGCTTTTAAGAAAAGATTATAACTCGAAAACTATCGATAAAAAGATTAAAGAATATATTGAAGATACTTGTAAACATATCTTAATGAATACAGCTGTTTTTAAAGATGATAAAAAAGGAAACGAAGGATTAGATAAGTTTATTGGAGGGATAAATCTATAATGGAAAAAGTAGAACTAATTAAAGGATTTAATAAAGTCTTTAATAAGGAACCAGAATTTTATATTGATACTGGTGGAAGATTTGAAATTTGTGGAAATCATACTGACCACAACCATGGGCTTTGTCTTGTTGCAAACTGTTCTTTAAGAATTAAAGCTTGTGTAAATAAAAACGAGAAGAAAGTTAGAATTAAATCACAAGGTTATTCTTTCTTTGAATTTGATATCAATCATCTCGAGTTTGATTCAAAAGAGTTAAACAAGACATTACTTCTCGCTAAAGGTATTTTATTTAAGTTAAAAGAACAAGGTTACAAAATTGGTGGATTCGACGCTTATATAAGTAGTGATATCCCTGATGGAAGTGGAGTTTCTTCTAGCGCAGCTATTGAATCACTTTTTGGTTATATTGTTTCTTATTTATATAACGATGGTAAAATTTCGCCTTTAGTTATTGCTAAAACTGGTCAATTTAGTGAAAACAATTATTTTGGTAAGCCAAGTGGACTTCTTGATCAAGTTGGTACTTCATTTGATTCATTTAATTATATTGATTTTAAAAACATCGAAAATCCAACAATTACAACTTTACCATTTAACTTCCCATTAACTTTATATCTTATTAAATCTGTTGGTGATCATGCTAATTTAACACCTCTTTATGCAGCAATCCCTGCTAATATGAATAAGGTAGCTCAATTACTAGATAATAAAAAATTCTTAAGAGATTGTAATGATAAGGATATTTTTGCTCGCATTGATGCCTTAAATATCGATGAAGAAGTTAAAAAGATGGCTCGTCATTTCTTTATTGAAAATGGCAATGTTTTAAAAGCTAAAGATGCAATTGAAAAAAATGATCTAGAAGAATTTTTAGATGCGATTAGAGCTAGTCAAAAAACTAGTAAAGAAAATATCAAAAATACATTTGTTGAAGGCGAATATAAAGATTCACCACAAAATATTATTGATGATGTTAGCGAATTTATTAAAGATAATGGTGCTATAAGAATTCATGGTGGTGGATTTAAAGGAACAGTTTTAGCTTTCATTAAAAATGAATTTGCAGATGAATTTGATAAATTCTTAGAAAAGAAATATATAAAATCTAGATACTTCAAAGTAAATATTTCAAATCATGCTGTTAACTTTGAGAGATTGTAATTATGAGTTTTGATGTAATTCCAGAGCCTGCTGTTCCTGAAGACTTTACACTATTTATTTGGCTTGGCGCTGTTGCAGGATTAATTGTTCTTATTTTGATTGTTTATTTTTCATATAAGTTTATTAAACAGAAAAAAATTGAAAAACTTATGCCAGACGATTTAGAGAAAAAGAATAAAAAGAATGAAAAAGAGGAAGTAGCAGAAAAAGCCAGAGAAGAAAATACAGACATTGAAGGCAAGTAGTGGGAACATTCATTGTTATTTACTCTTTATTGTTGACTATAATAAGTGAAGCTTTATTCCTTTCTGTTTTAACGACTATCAAAAATAAAGAGAGTTACATTATTTTTATATTAATAAATGCGTTGACTAACATTTTAGCTCAAATAGCAAACTACTGTTTAGTTAACTTATGCTTAATAAATTATTATTTATCACTTTCAATAATTGAATTCTTTGTTTTTCTTATTGAATTTGTTTTTTACTTTTTGTATTTCAAAGATTGGAAGATAGCTACATTCTCGTTAGTTGGAAATGCGTTTACTTTATCTTTAACTTTTGTGGTAAATGCAATGATGGATAATATAGTTTTGCTTATTATTTTGCCACTAATTTTAACTATTGTTTTTATAGTATTAACCTATTTTATAAGGAAGGTTTATGAGAACTGGAGAATTAACATTAAACCAGAAAAAGAATAGTAAATTCACAATAAACTTGAGTTTTGCGGGCTTTTTTCATTTTTTAGCTGACTTTTTACCTGTCTCCACACTATATTTACACGCTTCAAGTGCAGATGATTTCTTATTTCTTGTTGTGACTTACAATCTATTAGCTTTTGGCTTACAGCCATTTATTGGCCTTTTAATAGATCATTACGAAAAAAGAGAAAAGAGTTTTTGTGTGTCTTCCATAATGCTTTTATTAATTGGTGCATTATTAACCTTTAATTTTTACATAAGTGCCATTGTATTAGGTTTAGGCAATGCTATCTTCCACGTAGCTTTTGCAAAAGACGTAGTGAAAAAAGCAAAAAGTAGTTTTCCTCTTGGCGTCTTTATTGCTCCTGGTGTGCTTGGCTTAGGAATTGGGTTTACTTTTTTAAATGATATTTTAAGGCTCGCATTTACTTTTGCTGGTTTTATAGGCTTATTTCTTTATATAAGGTTTAAAGAAGATTACACCCATGCAAAAAGTGAAGAAGATTTATCAAAAAGAAATTATAAACCACTTAATTTAACACCTATTTTATACGTAATATTCATTTGCTTAAGTGTTTTAAGTATATTTTTTAGAGGAAGTTTAGGAAAACTGACACCTACACTAGATGTTGCTTATCTGTTTTTATACGTTAGTATTGTTTCTTTTGTTGGAAAATTTATTGGTGGATTATTTACAAAGAAAATATGCTTAATTATCTCTTTTGTTTTTTCTATTGTTTCTGCTTTTATCATTAATACAATTTATGGTTTACTGATTTTTACTTTTTCTATAAATATTTTAATGCCGTTAACATTAGATTATTTAAGAAAATGTTTTTATAAATATGAGGCTACGAGCTTAGGAATAAGTGCCTTTGTTTTACTTGTTGGTACATATTTATTTAATTCGGTAGATCAAAATAACAAACAGATATATTTTATTGTTTTCTTAGTTTTGCATTTATGTATTTTGGCTTTTTTTCTTCTTTTTAGAAACGAGAAGAAAGAAGAATTAAATACAAGCATTCATGTTTTAGAAACCTAAGGTATAAGAGGTAAAGTAAATATAAAAAAAACACAAAGTACGAGTCTTTGTGTTAAAATAAGTTGAGTTTTGCACACTTTTTAGTTGTTTTTAAGCTTTCTATCCCAATCTTCAAGTTGTTTTTTAGTAGGAACAAAAACATGATCGATGTTTCTACCAATTTCATTATAATCAAAGCCATAACCTACTAAGAATTTTGCTTGATTCATGGTGATGCCAACAACATCAGCAGTAAGATCAACTTTTCTTAAAGGCTTTTTATCAACAAAACAGCAAATTTTGATATCGCGAGGATTGTAATTAAGTTGAATATATTGTTTTAAGTAATTTAAAGTTAAACCTGTATCAATGATGTCTTCAACAATAACAACATCTTTTCCTCTAATATCGGTAGTGATGTCTTTTTTTAAGTGAATTACACCAGTTGAAGAAGTGCCGCTATAACTAGTAACTTGGATAAAATCCATAATAAAATCAAATTTTAACTTTTTAATTAAATCCATCATGAAAGGTAAAGCGCCTTTTAATACACCAATTAAAACAGGTATTTTATCACTATTTTCATACATTGAATTTAATTCATTTGCACACTTAGTAATAATTTCATCAATCTCTTCTCTGGTTAATACAATTTCTTGTGTCATACGTTTCCCCTATAAATATATAAAGATAATAGAGATTTAGTTTTTTTCGTTCAAGAAAAATCATGAAAAAAGCGAAAAATTAATTTTGTTTTAATTTAATATCAGTTGATGTAGCAAACTGGTGTTTGCTACATCAATAGGTTTTGTAATCATTAATGGTAGTGTGATTAGGTATATTTAACATAGCACTTGAAGTTATTTTCTTTCAGTTTCATATTATGGTTTAAAATTAACTGAATTAAATTTTAAGCTTAGATTTGCATGGTTTTTCGTAAAAATCGTAATAAATACATTTGTTATTTAATAAGGAATTAGAATAATGAAAAGCACTTTTACCTTAATGTCTCCTTTATATAATAAAGATAATATAAGAGTGCTTTGTCTTTTGATAATTTGTGATTTTTAATTGAAAAATATCTAAAAATCCAAAATATATAGAGAATTTTACATTTTCGGTATAATTTTTTCTATTATTTCTTGAAAGCGCTTTCATTAAAATAAATGTCAAGTAGGGTAACTCGTGCGAGAGTATCTTATTTAACGGAATTAAATAGGAGGATAAATTTATAATATGAAAAAATTAATTCCATTTGTAGCAGTAGCTTTATTAGGCGTTGTTGCTACATCATGTGGTGGTTCAGAAGGTACACCTGTAAATGAACGTCCACTCGTTTTCTATAACAGACAACCAGTTAAAGCTGGAACCACTGAAGTCGATAGTTCTGTTATGAACTGGAGCGATCTTACTTTCTATGGTGGATTTGACGCAGTTGCTGGCGGCGATACACAAGGTCAAATGGTTTTAGATTATATTAAAGCAAACGCTGCTGAAATGGATGTTGATGGAGATGGTCAAATTGGTTACGTTTTAGCTATTGGACAAAATTCACACAACGATTCATCTGCTCGTACAATTGGTGTTAGAAAAGCTTTAGGTACTGGAGAAACTGCTGATGATAAAGTCGCTACAGGAACTGGAAAAGTTAAAGCTAATGACGGAAAAGAATATACAATTAAAGAATTAGCTTGCCAAGAAATGAGAGACAATGCAGGTCCATGGAGCCAAACAGTTGCAGCATCTACAATGGCTACTTGGCTTCAACAATATGGCGATAAAATTAACTTAGTAGTTTCTAACAACGATGGTATGGCTGAAGGTATGATTGGTCAATATGCTGGAAGAGTTATCCCAACATTTGGTTATGATGCAAACGCTTCAACACTTGATCTTATACTTAAAGGCGGTTCAATGAAAGGTACAATTTCTCAAAATCACCATGCTCAAGTTTTGACAATCTTACAACTTTTAAGAAATTATTTTGATGGCTTAACTGGTTCTGAACTTTATACAGCAGGATTCTCTAAAGCTGATAAAGCTGGCAATCAAATTTTATCCGCTGATGTTAGCTATACAAGTTCTACAAAAGCATTACTTGCTGAAAACGGTATAGTTACAGCTGAAAATGCACAAAGTGTTAAAGATGATACCCTTGATCCAGGTATTAAGAATAAGACCTCTGATACTGTAAAACATAAGATCTTATGGACAGTTTATTCTGCAACAGATAACTTCCTTAATCAATCATATGTTCCAACAGCTAAGAGATATCTTGACTATTATAATTTCGAAGTTCAATGGGTTTATGGCGATGGTACAGCTGAAACAAGTATTACCAACTCATTCACAAACCTTGAAAACTATGATGCTTATGTAGTTAACATGGTTGAGACTACCAGTGGTAGTTTGTATCAAAACTTACTTGATCAAGCTTCTTAATTTTGTTTAACTTATGATTTTAAGGCCACTGAACCTCTTTAAAAAGGTGTTAGTGGCCTATTTTATTAATTTATGGAGACTATTATGAGCGAAAATATTTTGGAACTTAAAAATATATCAAAAGCATTCGGCAGAAATAGAGTCCTCACAAATATTAATCTTGAACTTAAAAAAGGCACTGTTTTAGGTCTTATGGGTGAAAACGGTGCTGGCAAGTCAACGATGATGAAAATACTTTTTGGTATTTACTCAAAAGACGACGGAAGAATTTTTTTTGATGGAAAAGAAGTTGAATTTTCTAATCCTAAAGATGCACTTGAAAATGGTGTAGCTATGGTTCATCAAGAGTTAAACCAATGTCTTGATAGAAACGTTGTTGATAATTTGTTCTTAGGCAAATATAGAACTAAGTTTGGTGTAATTAACGAAAAGGTCATGAGAGAAAAAGCTAACCAATTATTTAAAAGGCTTGGTATTTTTGTCGATTTAGACGTTCCTATGAGAACGATGTCTGTCTCACAAAGACAAATGTGTGAAATCGCAAAAGCAGTTTCTTATGATGCTAAGGTAATTGTCCTTGATGAGCCTACATCTTCTTTAACAGAAAGAGAAGTTAGAAAACTATTTAAAATAGTTTCTGATTTAAGAGCTCAAGGTGTTTCATTCGTTTATATTTCTCATAAGATGGATGAAATTTTTGAAATTTGTGATGAAGTTAGTGTTTTGAGAGACGGTCATATGATTATGACAAAACCTGTCAAGGACACAAATATGAATGAACTAGTTGCTGCAATGGTTGGAAGATCTTTAGAGCAAAGATTCCCTCCTGTTGATAACGTTCCTGGAGAAACAATACTTGAGGTTAATAATTTATCAACTAAATATGCACCAGCTTTAAAGGATGTTTCTTTTTCGGTTAGAAAAGGTGAAGTTTTTGGTATTTATGGATTAGTTGGCGCTGGGCGTAGCGAACTTTTAGAAGCACTTTTTGGTGCGAGAAGTGTTGCTACTGGCGACATTATTTATAAGAATAAAAAAATGAACTTTAGAAATACCAAAGATGCTATGAATGCTCATTTTGCTTTTGTTACCGAAGAAAGAAAAGTAAATGGTATGTTTGCAAAGGGTTCATTGATTTATAACACTTGCATTTGTAATTTGGATAGATACAAAAAATTCTATGCTTTATCTAACAAGAAAATGCGTGAAGCTACAATAAAAGAGTTAAATTTGATGAACACTAAATATAGTGATGAAACAGATTTAATTACTTCTTTATCAGGTGGTAACCAACAAAAGGTTATTATTGGGAAATGGCTAGAAAGATCACCAGATGTTTTATTACTTGATGAACCAACTAGAGGTATCGATATTGGTGCAAAGTATGAAATTTATCAATTGATTAATCGAATTGCTAAAGAAGGAAAAGTTATTATTGTTGTTTCTAGCGAAATGCCAGAAATTTTAGGTATTACTAATAGAATTGCAGTTATGAGTAATTATCGTTTGGCTGGAATAGTTAATACTAAAGAAACCAATCAAGAAGAATTACTTAGATTAAGTGCAATGTATTTATAGGAGATTTTTATGGATAGAGAAACTATTTCATTAGAAACCTATGATCTTAAAGCAGTTAAACATGAAATTCATATTTTTCAAAAGAAATTAGCTGATTTAAGAAAAGATGGTTCTACTAAGTTATTATCCTTGGAAGAAGAAATTGGTATCTTAAAAGACGATAAACAAGTTCCTTCTGAAGAGAAAAAAGAAAAAATCGCTGCTTACAAAGAAGAAATTACAAAAGCAAAAGCAGTTAAGGCCGGCTATAAGGAAGAAGAAAAACAAATAGTTGGAGAAGCCAAGAAATATTTAAAAGAAAACTTTGATATATATTATTACGCTAAGAAAAAAGAAGCGGTAGAACTTAAAAAAGCCGAAATGGCTAAATATGCTGAAGAACTCAACGCTTTAAAAGCAGAATTTGATGAAAAACTTTTAAAAGAAAAAGAGCCTTTAGAAGGTGAAACAAAAGATCAAACTGCAGCTAGAGTTGCTATCTTAAAAAGAACAAAAGCAGCTAGATTATATGAGCTTAAGCTTAATCATAAGAAAAAATTATCAGATATTAAGACTGAAGTTCATGAAATCTACTTAGATAAAGTTAGATACTTAACAAGTTTTAACGATGATAAGCTCTTACCACTTGAAAAAGTTCAAGCAAGTTGGGAAAAATATGTATTCCGTTTCAATATAAAAGACTTCTTACTCAAAAATGGTCTTTATATTGTTATGATTTTATTCTTCATTGTTTGTGGAATAATTTCTGAACCTATGGGTAAAGGTGCATTGTTTGATGCTAGATTTAGGAACATCTTTGAAATTCTTAATCAAGCTTCACCTCGTATATTCCTTGCTTTAGGTGTTGCAGGTTTAATTCTCCTTGCTGGTACTGACCTTTCTATTGGTAGAATGGTTGGCTTATCTACATGTATTACGTGTATGTTCTTGTATCCAGGCGTTAACGTTATACCAGTTTTCGGGAACAACTTTGATTTTACTGCTATACCTGGCGCCGTTAGAATATTACTTGCTTTATTCTTCACCATACTTGCTACAACTATATTCTCAACGATTGCAGGTTTCTTCTCAGCAAAATTCAAAATGCATCCATTTATTTCAACAATGGGTACACAACTTATTATTTTCGGTTTAACAGCAGTTGCAACTGAATCTATTAACACTGGTGTTATTGATATGGATTTAAAAGATGCTATTGCAGGAAAAATCGATAATACATTCCCACTTTTATTAATATATGCAGTCTTATGTATTTTAATTGTTTCCTTCATTTGGAATAAAACAAAATTCGGTAAGAATATGTACGCTGTAGGTGGAAATGCTGAAGCTGCATCCGTTTCTGGTATTTCAGTTTTCTGGGTAACAATGGGCGTATTCATTATGGCTGGTATCCTTTATGGTTTTGGTGGCTTCTTCGAAGCAGCTAGAATTGGTACAGGTAAATTTGATACTGGTACAGGTTATGAAACTGATGCTATCGCAGCTTGTGTTGTTGGTGGTATTTCATTCTCTGGTGGTATTGGTAAAATTAGCGGAGCAGTCTTTGGTGCTATCGTCTTTACAGCTATGACTTATGCTTTAACATTCTTAGGAATCAACCCATATTATCAATATCTTTTAAGAGGTATTGTTATTATCGCAGCAGTTGCACTTGACTGTTTGAAGTATTTGAAGAAAAAATAATACAAATATAAAAAAACACAAAGTAAAATATATGCATCTCGAAAGAGATGCATATTTCATAAATGAAAGGAAAAAATATGGGTGGCTTAGAAATTTTCTTTTTATCTTTTATTATAGGTTTTGTTTCTAATTACATATTGGCTCTAAAATATTTAAGGTTTTTAAGGGGAGAAACCCAAACAAAGTACACCGATATAACGTTGATTTTAACCTCGATTATTTGGGGGACACCAATTATTTTATTTATGTATTGTATTTTTCCTGAAATTAGAATTGAAGATGCAAGCAAAAATAGAAGACTTTTAATCAGTGAAATTATTATTCTTATAATTCAAATTGCAGCTGTTGTTTTACTTGGTTGTTTCGGGCTTTTAACAATTGGAAATTACAACTAAAACTATTCTAAATTAACTTGATTTAATTTTTGTAAGAAAGTTAAGACTGAAAATAAATTTGATGCAGGTATATCTTTATCTAAATAAAGGTTAATCTTTCCATTATTTTCGATTTCAAAAGTTGAATAGGTAAAAAGACTTTCTAAATTGACTTCATTTTCGATAATTTTGTGATAAGAAAAAGGTTTAAAAGTAGAGAAGTAGGATTTAACACTCTTCTCTTTTTTCTTAAATTTGGAGTAATTAGAGAGCAAAGTAAAGATATAAAAAGAAACCTCGTCATCTAAAAGGACAATGTTGCATTTGCTTTCAATGCAACTCTTTAATGGAATTACTTCTTTAAAGTTAGGTATATTTGTTCTTACAAAACTATAAATGTCGTCTTTATCATAATTAAACTTTTCGACAATACCTACTGATATATTCTTTTTATCAATTTTTGAATCGATGTATTGAGAATAGAAAGAAATTGCTTGATCAATTTCGTTTTTTAAAAGATCTTTATCAATATTTTGATTATAGAAAATATAGACTTTTTTGCAGCCAAGGATTGTATCATCATGAATTCTGAAAAGAAGGTTATTCGATTTTAGACTTCTAAAATCTTGATCGTCTAAAGTTTTGATAAAGAAGTTAACGTATTTTAAATCGTCGTCATCAAATTTATTTCTACGTCTTATTTTTTTAAAATCATCAAGTTCTGTAAAAACTTTTCCATCTGCTTTTACAAAAATTTCAATATTTCCATTGATTGCATCATAACTTCTTAATGTCGATAATACTGTGCCAGAAGAAGCAAAATCGTTCATGTCTAAATATATTTTCATAACTTGCCTCGCTTTAATAATTTTATCATGTATTAGAACTGTTTACTTATATAAGTTTACAGACTATTTTGAAAGCAATTTAAAATTTGTATTAAATGAAAGTCTGTAGATTTTATTAAATTACTCCGCAAACATCTCTTCAAGTTTATTTAAAATTTCATCACTTACTTTGTCTTTTAAATCTTCTTTTTTAATAAGTTTAAAATGCTCGTAAGTAAAAGAAGGAGAGACCATACATCCAACAAGAGTATAACTTTTACCTTTATACTTTGATCCGAAAATGTGACCTTTCTTAACTAGATATTGTGGAAAAGCATCTTGAGATTTTATACCTAATTTAATTTCTTTATAGTTAAGATTTTCATCAAGTTCAACAATTGTGCAATCATCACCGCCTTGATAATACCAAAGTTCATCTTCCTCTAAAACATGGAGATGAGAAATATCATTTTCACCAAGTAAAAAGAGAATTGATGAATATAGAACTTGCTTTTTATTATATGAAATTGATGAATGAAACGTTTCTTTAAAGTATCCTCCTTCAACATGAGGAACAAGATTAAATCTATTGATAATTTCTTCTTTATTCATAAATTAATGATACTAAAATCATAGAGAATAATGAATTTTTAAGTTCAAAATACATATAAATAGAGGCTCATTTTTGATAAAATTATTACTAGATATGTATAAAGTAATCATTGTTGACGACGAAAGTGCAGTTAGAGAAAGGCTCTATAATCAATTATTAACTTTTAAAGATGATTTTGAAATTGTTGGACAATACGATAATGGCTATGATGCATTAATTAGTGGTAGTCAACTTTGTCCAGATCTTTTAATTACAGATATTAAAATGCCTTATATTGATGGCATTGAACTGATTAAAAGAATGAAACAAGAATTACCTTTACTTCAAACAATTATCATTAGTGGTTTTGATAGTTTTGACTATGCTAAACAAGCAATTTCTTTAGGTGTAATTGGCTATATTTCTAAACCTATTACACTTGGTGAACTTAGTGAAACAATAGCTAAAGCTAAAAATGAACTCGATAAAAGAATCGCAATAGATGATGATATTGAAGAACTTAAAAAAAGAGCTGATAGTGGACTTAAGCTCATGCAAAATAATGATTTATCCAAACTCATCACTTTAAAAGATATTCCAGAAAATTTTAAAGAAAAACTTTTAGCAGATAAAGTTAATTTAGACTATAAATATACTATTTTAGCTGCTATTGATTTTGATGATGAAATTGTTCAAATCTCTTATGAAAAGATGGAACTTGTTAGTTTATATCTTGAAAAATATATAAAAGAGGAGTTTGACAAGAGCAACATCAGTTTTGTTCTTTTTGATAACTCTTCTGAGTTTGGTCTATTTATATTATCTAATAATCCTTTTTCAAAAGAAGTTTTACAAGAAAAATTAGTGAGAATTCTTGCCAAAATTAAAAGAGGCTGTTCAACCGAGATGTCGATTGGCTTAAGTGAAACAAAAGTAGAAGGCGGACCTCATAAAAGTTATCGCGAATTATATCGTCACGCTTTAAGAACCCTTGAATATCGAACTGTTATTGGAAGTAATATTGTCATTTTCTTTGATGATATTAATAAAAATAAAACTACTAGTGGAAAAGTAGATGAAAACGAGTTTAAAAATATTACTTATGAAGTTTTATATGGTGAATTATCAAATGCCAAAGATCGAATTACCCGTTTATTAAATACAATTACTACAGATAACTTTAAAGAAACCTACTTATTCATCTTAAATAACTTAATTGATGCACTTTTAAAAGCTTGTGTCTCTCTTCAATTACTTTTCCAAACATATATGAATTATGATGAGATTATTACAAAAGTTCACTCAATTAAAAGCAATGAACAGTTATTTGATTTTATAAATAAACTTGTTGATAACATTGATGCTTTAAATAAGAAAAGTAGACAAAGTGGGGTTGAAACTTCCTTTAATCAAATTCTTGTTTTTATACGTAATAACTACAATAAATCAACCCTTTCTTTAGAAGATGTGGCTAATGAACTTGGTTATTCAGTAAGTTATGTTAGCGCTATATTAAAGAAAAATAATACTTCATTCATTAAATTTTTAACTGATGTGAGGATGGAAAAAGCTAAGATGCTTTTAAGAAATCCTGAAAACAAACTTTTAACTATTGCTAATGAAGTTGGATATGATGATCCTTATTATTTTTCTCATTGTTTTAAAAAGAATACAGGTTTATCACCTGTTGAATATCGAAAGAAATGATTAAAAGAAATTTTTCCATTCGTTTTAAATTAACTTCTTATACAATTACATGTTTCTTTCTTTTTCTATGCGCAATTAGTGTTATTGCAGCAGGTTTATATTACACATCAATCGCTCAGATTCTAGACGAGCAAATTATTAATACATCAAAGCAAGTTGTTTCTAATTATGAGAATTATTTTGATAGTGCAATAGAAGTATCAAATTCTATTCAAACAAAGATTGATAATCGTTCAGTTTTAGATGAAAAGTCTGCAATTCGCAACTATTTTGATGATGTTAAGACTATAAAAGGCGAAATTCTCTCTATTGCTTTATATGATACAGAAGGCAATTTAATCGTTGCTGATTCTTCTTTTGATACGACTAGTGCAGAAAGCGTATATGATACAGAATCATTTACTAATGCTCTTAACGAACCAATGATCAATATTTTTAGTGCAGTCGGATATGAAAACGAAAGATATGCTTTTACTCTTTCTCGTTACATGTCTTTTAATAAAGGTAGTGATCATGGAGTTGCATTGATTGAATTTGATTTTACAAAAATTGTCCGATTAATTTATCAAAGTGATTTGGGTGAAAATGGTCATATTGCTATTTTTGACCGTGATTATAATGTAGTTTATTCTTCAAAACCTGAATTTATAAACGAAGACTTATCAGAAACTAAAAAATTAGTTTTAGGCTCTACAGGCGTAACGATTAATCGACAATCCTTTAATTTATTTATTTCAACAGTTACAAACACTGGATGGAAAGTTTCGGTATTTACAAATAACTCTCAGATTTATTCCTCTTTATATAACTTCATTATTATAGTTATTATCACCACATTAATTCTTTCTTTAGTTTATATCTTTATAGTTTATGTAATCGTTAAACAAGTTACTTATCCAATTTATCGTTTACAAGCTGAAATGAACAAAGTTAAAGACTTAAACTATGAAGTTAATCGTTCAAAATTAACTAAAGGAAGTAAAGAAATTATTCAACTTGATGCAACCTTTAATGAAATGATGAAAAGAATTCGTTATCTTGCTGATAAGCTTCTTCAAGAACAAGTTAATCAAAGAAAGAGCGAACTTAAAGCTTTACAAAATCAAATAAACCCTCATTTTTTATATAACACACTTGACTCAATTATCTACATGATTGATAAAGGAGAGAATCAAAAGGCAGAAGAAATGATTGTTGCTCTTTCAAAATTCTTTAGAATTTCAATTTCTCGAGGGAAGACAATTATTCCTTTAAAAGATGAAGTTGAACACGTCCGAAATTATCTTCTTATACAAAAAATTAGATTCGGTGATCAATTTACTTATTCAATAAATGTTAATCCTAATTTGTATCAATATAATTGCATTAAACTTATTCTTCAGCCTCTAGTTGAAAACGCAATTGAACATGGCTTAAACGATAATGAAAGCGGTGGAAAGATTGAGATAATTGGTGAAGAAAATGATAATTATATTATTTTAAGAATAAAAGATAACGGCTATGGAATAAGTGAAGAAAAATTACAATCAATTTATGAAAGTTTCCATCATGATTCAATTCATCAAGGCGTTGGACTTAAAAATGTTTATCAAAGAATTAAGATTTATTATGGAGATGAAGCTGATTTAAAAATCGAATCTTTTGAAGATGAAGGAACAACTATTTCAATATATATTCCAAAAAAGAAGGCATTAAAAAATGAAGAAAAATAGTAGATTTGCAAGGCTTTTAACTTTATCGATTGGTTTAATATCAATTTCTTTAATGAGCTGCGGAGAAAATAATTCTCACATTTCTTTGTTTGTTTACACAAGTTTAGATACTTTTATGCAAGGTTATGCCAAACAAATTCAGGATACTTTAAAAGATAAATATAATGTTATAACCTTTGATGGAGAAAGTAGTCAAACTTATCAAAACGATCAAATTGTTAGCGAGATAAATAATCCAGAATCGAAGTTTTTATTAATTAATCTTGTTGATCGACTTGCTTCAAAAACTATAATTGAAAAAGCCTCGACTGAGAGTAAGCCAATTGTCTTTTTAAACCGTGAACCTCTAGAAAAAGATTTACGTGGAAGCGAATTAGCATATTATGTTGGTGCACGTCCAGAAAGTGATGGTGAAATACAAGGAAATATTATTAACGAATTCTTTGAAAGCTCTACAAATTTTTTAGTTAATTATGATCGAAACTCAAATGGAAAGCTCGATATTTTACTTATCAAAGGTGAACAAGGTCATCAAGATACCGAAAATCGTAGTCAGTATTCAATTAACAGATTAAAATCACTTGGTTATGATACAAATATCATTGATTCAAGATTTTGCGATTGGATTAGAACAAGCGCAACTGAATTTTTAGCAGAAGTTTATGAAGATTATAAGGATGATATAGATGTTATCATCTCTAATAATGATGATATGGCTTTAGGGGCAATTGATTATTTAAAAACGCTACCTGAACATGATCCTGAACTTGCTCTTTATGATCAATTCCCTTTAATTGTTGGTGTCGATGCAACTGAAGTAGGGTTAGACGCAATCGTTAATAAAGAGATGTATGGAACAGTGCGAAATGACTATGAAACTCAAGTTGAAATAATCGATAAATTAATTGAATATCTATTAAATGATTATGATATGTCCTCATTTCCTTATACAACAGAGTCAGAAAATTTCTATCGCACTGACGGAATTAAAATAACTCAAGAAAACTATGAAGAATTTATTTAAAGCTTAAATTTAAGTAAAAACATTGCAAAACTCTATTATTTTTGGAAATAATCGATGAATTAATATATAATAGTTAAATAGAAGGGACTAATTATGGATATTACTTTAAGACTTGTTGAAGAATTAGGTTTAGAAAAAAGAAAAATTGAAGCAGCCGTTAAACTTATTGATGAAGGTAACACAATTCCTTTTATCGCTCGTTATAGAAAAGAAGTAACAGGTAATTTAGATGATGCTGAACTTAGAAAACTTTTTGATCGCTTAACATATTTAAGAAATTTAAATGAGCGTATTGATACAGTTTTAAAATCTATCGAAGAGCAAGGGAAGTTAACTGATGAATTAAAAACTCAAATAGAAAATGTTAAAACTTTAGCTGAACTTGAGGATTTATATCGTCCTTATAAGCCAAAGAAAAAAACAAGAGGCTCGATTGCAAAAGAAAAAGGTTTAGAACCACTTGCAAAATATATTCTTGAGGAAGATACTAGCGTTAATATTTATGAAGAAGCTAAAAAGTTTATTAACGAAGAAAAGAAAGTTTTAAGCGTTGAAGATGCAATTAATGGAGCTAAAGATATTGTTTCTGAAGTAATTAGTGATGATCCTTTAATTAGAAAATTCATTAAAGAATTAATTGAAAAGAAAGGTGCGGTTTCATCTAAAGAAATTAAAAAAGATGAAAAAGATACCTATAAAATCTATGCTGATTATTCAGAAAGCGTTTCTTCAATTAAACCACATCGATATTTAGCTATTAATCGTGGTGAAAATGAAAAATGTTTAAAAGTTAGTCTTGTTTATGATGATGAAGAAATTATTACTTATATAAGAAAAAGATATAACAAGAAAAAAGAATATTTTGATATTTATTCAGAAATTATTGCTGATAGTTTAAAACGTTTAATTAAACCTAGTGTAGAAAATGAAATACGCAACGATTTATTTGATAAGGCGAGCGAAAAATCTTTTGAAGTGTTTAAGAAAAACTTAAAGAGTTTACTTATGTATCCACCTTTAAAAGATAAAGATATTTTAGGTTTTGACCCTGGTTTTAGAACTGGGTGTAAATATGCCTTAATTGATAAATTAGGTAATCCAAATAAAAAAGTTATTGGCGTTAGTCATATAACAAGTAATTCAAAAGAAGAAGTTGAAGAAGCTAAACTTCGCCTTTTACAAGTTTTAAAAAGTAATCATATTGACTACATTGCATTAGGAAATGGCACTGCAAGTAGAGAAAGCGAAGCAATTTTATCGAGTTTAATCAAAGAAAATAATCTACCTATTAAGATTTATATCGTTAACGAAAGTGGAGCTAGTGTTTATAGTGCTTCTAAACTTGGGGAAGAAGAATTCCCTGATTTACCAGTTGAAAAAAGAAGTGCTATTTCTCTTGCAAGAAGATTAATGGATCCTTTAAGTGAACTTGTAAAAATTGATCCTAAAGCCATTGGAGTTGGTCAATATCAACACGATTTAGATCAAAAACGTCTTGGAGAAGTGCTTGAAGGAGTTGTTGAAGATTGTGTTAATAATGTTGGGGTTAACTTAAATACAGCTAGCGTCTCTTTACTTAAATATGTTTCAGGAATTAATAAAACAATAGCTCAAAATATTTATGATTATCGCGAGAAAAATGGCGAATTTAAGAATAGACAAGAACTTAAAAAGGTGCCTAAGCTAGGTGAAAAAGCTTTTGAGCAATGCGCTGGTTTTTTACGTATTGTTGATGGTGAAGAACCTCTTGATAATACTGGCGTTCACCCAGAGAGTTATAAGTTTGCTAAAGAAATCATCAAAGAGACTAAGATTGATTTAAAAAACGATGATGAAGAAACTTTAAAATTAAAGTTATCTTTATTTAATGAAGACAAGTTTGTTTACAAGAATGAACTTGGTGCATTAACTTTAAAAGATATTATCTCGGAACTTGAAAAACCAGGCAGAGACATAAGAGATGATGTAAAAATTGTTGAACTTGATAATAATGTTAAATCAATTGAAGATTTAAAGGTTGGTATGATTTTAACAGGAACAGTAAGAAATATTGCTGATTTTGGCGCTTTTGTTGATATTAATGTTCATCAAGATGGCCTTGTGCATATTAGCGAAATTTCAAATAAGTTCATCCGCCACCCAAGTGAAGCTTTAGCAATAAATGACATTGTTAAAGTTAAAGTCATCTCGGTTGATCCATTAAGTAAGCGTATTGGCCTATCAATTAAACAAGCAAAATAGATTATCGCAAAATATTTGCAATAAATTTATTAAATTAGATAACACTAACTAATTTAATTTGTTATAGTACTAGTGGGGTTGATGAATAGTGCAAAGAATAACAACACAAAGAAAAAACATCTTAGAAATAGTAAAGAGATTAGGACACTCTACTTTAAGCGAGATTGCTTCGACTTTAAGAAAAGATTGTCCACATGCTGCTCTTTCAACTGTTTATCGCTCTTTAGAAACGCTTGAAAAAGAGAGGGTTATAAGAAGGGTTCCAGCAAAATATGGACCAGACTTCTATGAATCTTATGATCAAGCTAAACATGACCATTTTATTTGTCTTAGATGCGGGAAAATTTATGATATTCCTAAAAGACGAACAAAAATGACTCCATTATCTAAAGAAGGTAATTACGTTCAAGAAGTAGTTACTACTTATTATGGAGAATGCAGGGAGTGTGTAGAAAAAGATAATTAAATGCTTTGCATTGATTATACAAGGAGGCTATATGAAAAAATATTTATGCTTAGTTTGTGGCGTTGAATTTGAAAGCGACGATGCAAATCCAGTTTGCCCAGTTTGCGGTGCAAGTGGCGACGATTTACAAGAAGTTAAAGAAGAAAAATAATTAAAAAGGAGAATAAGGAATATGGCAAATAAATACGCAGGTACACAAACCGAAAAGAATTTACAAACAGCTTTTGCTGGTGAATCACAAGCAAGAAATAAGTACACCTATTTTGCAAGTGTTGCAAAAAAAGAAGGTTATGAACAAATCGCTGCTATCTTTTTAGAAACAGCAGATAATGAAAAAGAACACGCCAAATTATGGTTTAAAGAATTAGAAGGAATTGGCGATACTGCTGCTAATTTAAAAGCTGCTGCTGAAGGCGAAAATTATGAATGGACAACCATGTATAAAGAATTTGCTGAAACAGCTGAAAAAGAAGGCTTTAAAGATCTTGCTATCAAATTTAGATTAGTTGCTGAAGTTGAAGCAAAACACGAAGAAAGATATAACAAACTTTTAAAGAATGTTGAACTTTGTGAAGTCTTCAAAAAAGATACTGGTATCACAATCTGGAAATGTAGAAATTGTGGTTATATATTTGTTGGAAAAGCAGCACCAAAAGTTTGCCCATGCTGTGCACACCCACAAAGCTTCTTCGAAGTTAACGCAACAAATTATTAATCTTTAATAAAAAGACAAAATTGACTGCAGGGTTACCTGCAGTTTTTATTTTGTCTAAATTTGTTTAAAACATAAACCTTTTTAAGAAATAGTTGATATTTGCGAGGTTTTTAAGTTAGAAAAACGAAAAAATAAGTATCTAGACACATACTAATTGTAGTGAAAACCTACTATTTATTGATTAAGTTGTTTATAATAAATTCATTAAAGGAATTTAATTATATGAAAGTTAAGTATGCTGTTATTCCTTGCGCTGGCAAGGGAACAAGGTTTTTGCCTATCACAAAAGGCGTTGCTAAAGAGATGTGTCCAATTGTTGATCGACCAACTCTAGATTATATTGTTGAAGAATGTTTAGAAGCTGGAATTAGTGATATTGTCTTTGTTATTTCAGAAGGCAAAGAGGATATTAAAAAGTATTACTCTTTAGATGAAGCTTATGAAAAAGATTTAAAAGAACATAATAAAGATGAATATGCATCTTTAATTCACAAAATTGCAACAAAGGCAAAATTTCATTATGTTATTCAACATGAACAACTTGGTTTAGGACACGCTGTATTACAAGCGAAAAGTGTTGTTAAAGATGATAATTTTGTTGTCTGCTGTGGAGATGATATTTGTACCTATAATGGAGATTCTCCTGTTAAACAATTAGTGGATGCTTTTATTAAAGTTGATGGTAAAACAATTGTTGGTGGTCAAAAAGTAAAACATGAAAACATTGTTAAATATGGAGCCATGAAAGTTAAAGGGCAACTTGATGAGAGACTTTATGAACTTTCTGGAATTGTTGAAAAACCAAAAATTGAAGAAGCTCCTAGTGATCTTGCTAGCTTAGGTAAATGGGTTTTTAACGCTAAAATCTTTGATGAACTTGAACATACACCAAAAGGAGCTGGTGGAGAAATTCAATTAACTGATGCAATTGCTCAAATTATGAAAAAAGAAGCTGTTTATTATTATGATTTTATCGGCAAACGTTATGATTGTGGTGATAAATTAGGCTATTTAGAAGCAATTATTGATGTAGCTTTAGCTCGTGATGAATTTAAAGAAGGATTAAAAGAGCATATTAAATCTTTAAATATTAAATAATTTCTATACATTTAAATATATTTTTAATCCTTAATAAGTAAAAATTGTAAAGAGTGTAAAATTTACATTTTCTTTACAATTTTTTACATTTGTATGATTTTTCTTAAGTTTTCTTCTCTATATAGTTATTGTCGTGAAGAGGAGAAAAAAATGAAAAAGATTTTATTACTTTGCAGTTTAGCTCTTACAGGTGTATTAGGAGCAACAATCGTCTCGTGTGGTGGAGAACCAACAACTGATGATACAGGAAATGACAACAATAACGATAATACAAATACTGGTGACACATTTGATGCATCAAAAAATATTATCCTTTATTCAAGAGAAAAAGGAAGCGGAACAAGAGAATGCTTCTTTGAAGGAATCGGATATGGCGATGTTGCAAAAGAAGATGTGTGGAATGATGATGTTGTAGTTTCATCTCAATCTAGCAATGCTGCCATTATGCAAGTCGTTGGAAGCAACGAATATGGTCTTGGATATTGTTCACTTGATTCAATTGATACAGTTAGCACAATTAAAGGTTTAACTTATGAAGGAGTTGAAGCAACTCAAGATACAGTTGTTGATGGATCTTATAAATTACAAAGAAACTTCAACTTTGTTGTTGCAAGTGATGATGTTTTAAGTGCAAAAAATGCTCTTGCTAAAAATGCTTTTGTTGCATTTATGACTAAATCAAAAGAAGGATTATCTGCAATTGCTGCTAAAGGCGGAATTTTAACAACTAGTGTTGCAAAAGCTCAAAGTTGGAAAACAATTCAAGAAAAAGATTACCCAAATCTTGATATAAAAGGAGTTACAATCAATGCTTGTGGTTCAACATCTGTTTTAAATGTTTTAAACGGATTAGCTAGTGCATTTAAAGAACAAACTGGTTGTATAGTTACTCCAAATCAAAAAGGATCTGGCGATGCTGTTAATGGTGTTTTAGGACAAAACGAGGACAACAAACAATATGAAATCGGTTTCTTATCAAGAGAAATTAAAGATAGCGAATTAAAACAACTTAATGAAGAAAAAAACTTCCACGGTGCAATTTGTAGAGATGCTGTTGTCCCAATTGTTAATGCTAAAAATACAAAAGTCACTAACGTAACAGCTGCAGTTTTAGTTAAATCTTATAAAGGTGAAGTTAAAACCTGGCAAGCTTTCATTGATGCTCTTGCTGCCTAATTAAAAGAAAAAGAGGTTATGCTAGATAAGAGCAAACAAGAAAATATAACAACCGAAGATCAAAAATTTAAGAGGAAGGATTTGACCGATCGAATAGTGAGGTTAATCTTCCTCTTTATTGCTATATTGTGTGCAAGTTTTGTTGTCTTCATTGTGATATTTATCTTAGAAAAAGGTATTGAACCTTTCTTTAGAAATTATTCACTTGTTGAAGGAGAAACAGTAAACCAAAATTTAGGTTTATTTTTTACTAATCCACGTTGGCTATATAATGGCGAAGGTGGAATGGGTTTTCTTCTTCTTACAACTTTATATTCAACTTTAATTTCTTTATTAATTAGCGTTCCGGTTTCAATTTTTACCGCTCTTTTTATTGTGAGAATGGCACCAAAACGCACTAAAGGAATTATTAAAACTTGTGTTGAATTATTATCATCTATTCCTTCTGTTATTTTTGGTATTTTTGGAATGGGTGTAATTTGTCCAATTATTGCTAGTTTACCTATTCAAACTTTTGCAGGTAATTCAATTTTATCAGCTTCACTTGTTTTAGCCTTAATGTCAATTCCAACAATGACAATGGTTTCAACAAATGCCCTTGAAGCAGTTGATAAAAGACTGATAGATGCTTCAATTGCTTTAGGAGCAAGCAAGGCTCAAACAAATCTTAAAATTGTTATTTCTTCAGCAAAAAGTGGCATTTTTGCAGGGATTATTCTTGGAATAGGGCGTGCTTTAGGAGAAGCAACTGCGGTCCAAATGGTTATTGGAAATAACGCTTTGGGTACTGGATTTTATAATCCACTTAATCCTGGAATGACTTTAACTAGTGCAATGCTTAGTGGAATTGGAGAAGCTACAGGTATTGGATATGATGTTCGTTTTTCTCTTGGTATTGTTTTAATTCTTGTAATTTTAGTGATTACATCAATTTTAAATTTAATTAAAAACAAGATGGATACTATCAAAACTAAAAATAGCACCCCATTTTATAAAAAAGTTGCTGATTTCTTTAGTAGTGATATTGCATTAATGAGGACTTATATAAATGATAAATTTAGAAAGAATAAAAAATAAATTTAAGGTTGATAAGTCCTTTAAAGACTTACCTAAAGAGACCAAAAAAGTATTTATAAAAAGAAAGATTAAAGATGCTGGAATAAATGGAAGCACCATTCTTTTTGGTTTATTTACAGTAGCAATTTTAATCTGGATGGTTGTTTATATTTTTACAACTGGTGCTAGTACTTTAACCTGGGATTTTATAAGTAGCGATTATACAGCTGAGTCTTTAACATTAGCTCCAGAAGAAGGAATGATTGAAGCACCAGGTGATTTAACATTTGAAAACTCCACAAATGCCGAATATTTTTCTTCAAAATGGGGTGTAGCTTTTGAAGATGGTAAGGACAATTTACAAAATAATGTTGTCTATGTTGTTCATATTGAAGAAAATTCACCTTTTAATGATTTCGTAAATCCAAAAGGAGAAAAAGTTACTATTACCTCAGATTATTATTGTAACTACATTTCAATAAGTACTGATGGAATGGATTTTGAACAATTAAATGGCTCAGATTTATCTGCTCAAGAAATGGCTGAAGAATTAGATAAAGCGGAATATGTTTTTGGAAGCAATTATCAAACTAGAGGCGAAGGTATAAGAGGATCTTTGCTTACAACTCTTCTTTTAATCGCTTTTTCATTATTATTCTCACTTCCTTTAGGAATAGGAGCAGCAATTTACTTAGGAGTTTACGCTAAAAATGGCCCAATCACAAAAGGAATTAGAACATTAATTGATGTTACAAGTGGTATTCCTTCAATTATTTTTGGTTTAGCAGGAGCAATTATCTTTATTCCTTTTGTTAATGCAGTTAGCGGGACAAGCGGAGGAAACATATTCTCAGGTTCATTAACGATGGCGATAATGCTTCTTCCAACAATTGTTAAAACTACAGAAGAGTCAATTAATGTTATTCCAAAAAGTTTGACACAAGCTTCTTTAGCTTTAGGAGCAAGTAGAACTCAAACAACATTTAAAATAGTTTTACCAAATGCTTTACCTGGTATATTAACTTCAACCCTTCTTTCAATTGGAAGAATAATTGGAGAATCAGCAGCACTTGTTTTTGCAATGGGTTCAACTATTGGAAACACTGCATCATTTACAAACGGTTATGCTTCGCTTGCTGTTCATATTTATGTAATTCTTGGAGGAGAAGCTCCTCGATATCAAGCAGCCTGCGCAATTGCAATTATTATACTTATTGTAGTTTTAGTTTTATCTTTACTCGTAAAACTTATTTCACTTCGTTTAAATAGATTTAAAGGAGCAAAATAATCAATGATTGAATTAGAAAATGTAAATAAAGAAGAAGTTGCTATAACTAAAGATAACAACTTAAATAACACCTTACTTGAGGATGAAGAATTTAAAAATCCAGATAATATCGTTTTTTCATGTCGTAATGTTGACCTTTTTTATGATAATGGTGAAAAACATTCATTAAAAAATATAAATATAGATATCTTAAAAAATAAGGTTACAGCTTTTATTGGACCATCAGGATGTGGAAAATCAACTCTTTTACGCTGTTTTGATCGTATGAATGATTTAATTGATGGATGTAAAATAACTGGAGAAATTAAATATAATGGCCAGGATATAGATGATATCAATACAATTCTTTTAAGAACTAAGGTTGGAATGGTTTTTCAACAACCTAATCCTTTTCCAATGTCCATAAGAAATAACATTTGTTATGGTCCACGCTGCCAAGGCGTAAAAAACAAGGAAAAACTTAATTCAATTGTTGAACAATCTTTAAAAGACAGTGCTCTTTTTGATGAAGTTAGTGATCGACTTGATGCAAGCGGTCTTTCTTTAAGTGGTGGACAACAACAAAGACTTTGTATTGCAAGAACAATTGCAATGTCTCCAGATGTTATTTTAATGGATGAACCAACTAGTGCTCTTGATCCAATTGCAACATTAAAAATTGAAGAATTGATAAAAGAATTAAAGAAAAAGTATACAATTATAATTGTTACTCATAACATGCAACAAGCCGCTAGAATTAGCGATTATACTGCCTTTTTTATGTTAGGTGAACTTGTTGAATTTAATAAAACCGAAGAATTTTTTGCTCATCCACGCGATAAACGTAGCGAAGATTATATTACAGGGAGATTTGGATAATGGAATTAAAGGGGAAAATTGATTTAATTAATAACAATCTTTTAAAGATGTTTGAATTAACTATTTCATATTTAAATAATGCTTTTTCATATTATAAAGATGAAAAAAACACTGATGAAGAAAAAATAAATGATGATTTAGTTGATAAACTTGAAAGACAAGTTGAAGAAGATTGTCTACTTGTTATTTTAAAAGAAAGACCTTTTGCAAGCGATTTACGTAAAGTAACGGGTATTTTTAAACTTGTTGAAGATATTGAGCGACTTGGAGATCATGCTGAAGATATTGCCTGGGTTAGCAAAAATTTATATAAAGCAAAAGAGGCTTATCGCTCTCAAAAAATCGCTCGTATAATTGAAGTTGCTTTATCAATGGTTAACGATGCATATAAATCTTTAGCCAGCGCTAATCCAGATTTAGCAAAAGATGTAATTAAAAGAGATGATATTGTCGATGCACTTTATCTTGAACTTTTAAGTGAAATTCCTGTTTCAAAAGAAAAATATGCATTAAATGATGCTTATGTAATCTATACAACTCTTTTAGTTAAATATGTTGAAAGAATTGCTGATCATGCAAGTAATATTGCTGAATGGGCCATTTACATTCAAAATGGTTATTACAAAGATAAAGTGATAATATAATCAATATGAACAAATCTTATCTAATTTATTCATTAGAAGACGACAGAAATATTTCCCATATAATTTCTCTTGCTTTGTCTAAACAAGGGTATGAGATTCAAAGTTTTTATAACTTTGCTGATTTTATTACTCACTTTAAAGAAAGAAAACCTAACATGATTCTTCTTGATTTAATGTTACCTGATGCAACAGGAGAAGAAATATTAAAACAAATCAGAAGCGATGAAAGTAATGATGCAATTCAAATCATCATAATTAGTGCAAAAAATCTTACTATTAATAAAATTGATGGTCTAGATTTAGGTGCTGATGATTATATTGCTAAACCTTTTGATATATTAGAGTTAATAAGTCGCGTTAATGCTCGAGCTAGAAGACAAATCAAAAAAGAAAATTATAATATTAGAAATATTAGTTTTGATGCAACCAATAATAATTTTTTATTGAATAATGAAGTAATCCATTTTACAAATAGTGAATTTAAAATATTCCATCTTTTATTTAAAAGAAAAGGGGAACCTGTTACCCGTGATGAATTCTTTTCAATGCTTTGGGGTAGTGAAAAAAGTTATGAAACAAGAATTCTTGATATGCATATAAAAGAAATAAGAAAAAAGATTGGAAAAGATAACGCCGATTTAATTCAAACGATTTATGGCGTTGGCTATAAAATGAAGAATGAATAAAAAAAGTGTCATTATTGATTTTCTTTTTGTTTTCTTTTTAACACTTATTATTTTAGTAAGTTCTTTTTCTACATCTTTTATTCTTTCAAATTCAGAAGCCAGAACTCGCTTAAAAACATATGCTGATAATGTAAGTTTAGCTATTGATAATGGTGAAAGTTATGAAGATATAACAAAGATATATTCAAGCGTTATCGATTTAAGAGTTACAATTTTTGATGAAGAGGCTGAAGTTCTTCTTGAAATTAATAATGATGATTTAATTGCAGCTAAAGAAGATCGTTTAGTTGAATTAGAAAATAACAGCAATAATTATTACTACAAAGATTCCTTAACTTTAGGATATAGCGTACTTTATTATGTCTTAAAAAGTGATGTAGGTTTTATAAGAGTAGGTTTACCTCGCTCAAATATAGAAAGCACCTCTTTTTATATTTTAATTATTGGTAGTGCTGTAATTTTAGTAATTGACTTAACTTATGGATTTATTAAATATCGAGCATATAAAAAAGCCTTATCGCGCCTTAAAGAAAATGTATTAGAGTTAGAGAAAATAGCTGATTTAAATTATGACTTATCAACTGATGATGGGTATAAAATAATTGATAAAACTCTTACTCAAACAAGTGAAGTAATTAAAGATCAAATTGAAAAACTTAAATCCGAAAAAGACAAAACAGATTACATTTTAGATTCAATCGAAGAAGGATTTATTGTTTTAGATGGAGACAATAATTGCGTTTTAATTAATAAATTTGCGCTTGAAAAATTAGGCTTAAAAAAAGAATTTACCTTAAAGAAGTCTTTCCGCGCTTTAGCCCTAGGTGATGAATTAAATAATGCAGTTTTGCAGGCTTTTCGCTATAATTCAAGCACTTTTGATAAGCAAATTGAAGGTCGAATTTATCAATTTTTACTCACAAAAATTGATTTAAGATGGCTTGATAAAAGTGGAAAAAGCGGAATTGGAATAATCTTTTTTAATGTAACAGAAGATAGGTTAAATGAAAAAATTAGAAGAGAATTTTTTCAAAATGCCTCTCATGAATTAAAGACGCCACTTACAACAATTATTGGATATGAAGAGATGATTGAAAATGGCTTAATTGATGATGAAAAAGAAATGGCCAGAGCAAGAGAAGCTGTAATTAAAGAGAGTAAAAGAATGGAAAGCGTGATTGAAGATATGCTTGCTCTTTCATCTTTAGAATATAACATGTCTAAGGAGAAAAAAGTTGATGTTGATGCAAAAGAAATGGTTAAAGATATCGTCTATTCTTTTGAATATTTACTTAATGAAAAAGAAATAACTTGTTCATTAAAACTTAGTAGTGTTTCTTTAAAAATGGTTCCAAAAGACTTTGATCGCTTAGTTAGAAATTTAATAAGTAATGCTATTAAATATAATAAGGAAAAAGGGAAAATTTACGTTAACCTTAACAAAAATTATATAAGCGTAAAGGATAGTGGAATTGGGATTGAAGCTAAAAATTTAAGCCGAATTTTTGAAAGATTTTTTAGAGTAGATAAAGGCAGAAGTCGTGAGCAAGGCGGAACAGGTCTTGGGCTTGCGATTGTTAAACATATTTGTCTAAATTATGGTTTTAAAGTTGAAGTTAAATCGAAAGTTTTAGAAGGCACAGAATTTATTGTCTATTTTCAAAATAAATAGCAAGCATTAAGACTATAAAAAATAATATATTCTCAAATTAAGAAAGACATAAAAATACCTATTTAATCGCTTTTTTAATAAATTATTTCATTTTAAGGAATGGCTTGATTTCGATATTCTTGGATTGACTTTTAAAAGGTAAAAAACATTGACTTGCATATGTGAAAACATTATAATTGTCAAGACACTAATCTAAAAAATTAAAGTCCCGGTAAGATTTTAAGTTTTATGGAGGATAGTGAGATGAACAGAGAAACTACAAGTTTAAAAAAAGAAGAGATTGTTCGCAAGTGGTATGTCGTCGATGCAACAGACAAACCATTAGGTCGTTTAGCAAGTGAAATTGCCGTTTATTTAATGGGTAAAGAAAAACCATCTTGGACACCAAATCAAGATTGTGGCGATTACATTATCGTTGTCAATTGCGAAAAGGTTAAGATCAATGGCACTCATAAACCATTAAATAAAAAATATTATAACGCAAGTGGTTATAATGGTGGTTTACGTGTTAGAACTCTTAAGGATATGCTTGAAAGATATCCTGAAGAATTATTTGAAAGAGTTGTTTGGGGTATGCTCCCAAAAGGAAGACTTGGAAGACAAATGTATAAGAAATTATTTGTTTACAAAGGTGCTGAACACAAACACGCTGCTCAAAACCCAGAAGTCTTAACTTTCAAAAGTTTAGGAGGTAATAAGTAATGACAGCTAAAGTTAAATCATTCTATGGTACTGGAAGAAGAAAATCCAGTATTGCTAGAGTTTATGTCAAACCAGGAAAAGGTGCTATCACTATTAATGGTCTTGATGTTAAAGCTTATTTCCCACACGACACATTAGTTATCGATTTAAAACAACCTCTTACTGTTTTAGGCGTTGAAGGAAAATACGATGTAACTGCTGAAGTTTATGGCGGTGGTTACACTGGACAATCCGGAGCTGTAAGACTTGGAATTGCTCGTGCTTTACTTGAAGCTGGCGAAGATAGAAAAGCATTAAAAGTTGCTGGTTTATTAACCCGTAACCCAAGAGCAAAAGAAAGAAAGAAATACGGTCTTAAAAAAGCAAGAAGAGCTCCACAATTCTCAAAACGTTAATCGTTTTCAATTGTTGTTCATTCAAAGAAGTACCTTACTTGGTGCTTCTTTTTTTATTAATTCATATTTAAAATTTCTTAAAATAACGAACAGTTTTTTAAATTAGTTAAATATCTTGCTTATTTGACCTTGCAATAAAGAAAAGATAATTTATATAATTCAGTTATGAAAACTTTAGAACAAAAACTACATAATAAAGTCATTAAAAAACCTAATTGGTTTCTTTATAATTTTTTAGGTCGTTTATGGCAATGTACAGTTGCTAGAAAATATCATTTAAAAACAACATATATTGATGATCCTCGTAAGGAAAAAGGTTCTTATATTTTATTAAGTAACCATGCTAGTAGAATGGATTATATTTTTACTGCAATTCCTCTTTTGCCTCACACTTTCAATTTTGTTGTTGGTTATAATGAATTTTTTAGAAGTCATCTTCATGGGATTTTTTCTTTAATGCATGAAATACCAAAGAAAAATTTTACTCCTGATTTATATGCTGTTATGGAAATGAAAAGAGTAATTAATCATGGAGGTAGACTTACACTTTTTCCAGAAGGTATGTCTTCAATTAGTGGAGGAAGTCAACCAGTTGCTTTAGGTAGTGCTAAACTTTTAAAATTTTTAAAAGTTCCAGTTTATTTATCTAATATTAAAGGCGGATATCTTACTTCACCAAAATATAATTTAGTAGAAAGAAAAGGACCGGTTGAGGTAAGCTTTAAAAGACTTTTTAGTGTTGAAGAAATTAATGCCTTATCTGAAGAAGAGATAACAAAAATTTTAAATAGAGAAATTAGAACTGATGATTACGCTTATAATTTAAAAAAGAAAAATATATATAAAAGCGATAATGTTGCTGAAAATATTGAACAACTTCTATATAAATGTCCTAAATGCGGTCATGAATTTGAAAATTTTTCAACATCTGATTCTATAGAGTGCTCGTATTGCCATAATAAGGTTATGATAGATAACACTTATAAACTTGTTCCAATTAAAGATTCAAAATCTTTTTTAACTCCTAAAGAATGGTTTGATTATCAAAGGGAGTGCGTAAAAGAAGAAATCAAAGATCCTGCTTTTGAATTAAAAGAAGAAGTTGAAATCGGATTTTTACCTAAATATAAATATTTAAAGCATCAAAAAACTAGCCAAATTGAAGGTAAAGGAATTTTAAAAATCAATCATAAAGGAATCTTTTTTGAAGGAACGAGAAACAATCAACCTTTTAAACTTTACTTTAACCTTAAAAGAAACACCAACTTATGGAATGTGTACTGATGCAAGTCGCTTTTATACTTTCTTAAAAGGCGAATTTATTGAGTTTTATCCTAAAAGAAAATCTGTTATTAAATGGTTACTCGTAACTGAAGAACTTCATAGACTCCATGGTGGATTATGGAAAGATTATAAGGATTATGAATAACAATTCGGAATTTATTAAAAAGTATAACGAATTAGATTCTTTAATAGGTGAAAAATTTAATAGAGAAGGGGACGATTCATCAATTTATTTTTTAATTAATAAGTATCGACGTAGCCGCATTGAAAAAGAAAGAATCTATTCAACTAAACTTGATTCAATTAGAAAAATTAGAAATTTAATGGTTCATGAATCTGGAATCATTGATGAACTATTTAATGTTTCTAGTGATGTTATTTCTTTTCTTGATGAATTAATTGATTATTTACGCAATCCAGTCAGAGCAAAAGATGTAATGACTCCTCTTTCAAAATTAATATATGGAACAAAAGAAGATGCTTTATATTATTTAATTGAAAAGATTGTTAAAGATGGAATATCAAATATTCCTATTTTAAATGAAGCAAAAGAAGTAATTGGCGTCTTTAATAGTGATGTTTTATTGTCTCTATCTTTAGATAACGTAAAAGTTAATAAAGATACAAAAATAAAAGATGTAATGGATTTTGTTAAATTAAATAACCAACTTAACTTAAGATTTATTTTCGTAACAAGTGATTATGAAATTGATGTCTTAAATGATTATTTCGCTTTTTCAAAAGAGCAATATAAAAAGAGGCTTCCTATTATTTTTGTAAGTATTAATGGTAAGGAAAGTAGCCAACTTTTAGGTATAGTTTCACCAATCGATTTAATTAGAAAAGGTCAATAATTACTTAAAAAGCTTGCAAAAATTCAATATTTTATATTTTTTAAGAATAAATAGGAGAGATAAAGTTAGACAAATTAATTGTTTTACTTTATAATACTTTTGCTTTGCAGATATGGTGGAACTGGTAGACACGCAAGACTTAGAATCTTGTGCTTCACGGCGTAGGAGTTCGATTCTCCTTATCTGCACCAGCTTATAACTTCAGGTTTGATGGGCTAAATTAGACTATCAAACCTTTTTTCAAAATTAGGAATTATTTAGCTTAAATTTTTCAATTTTTTGGGCTTTTTACTAAAAAACTAATTCTTAATTTATTGGGTTTTTAGTAAAAGAAAATTTGCCGAAACGGTGAAATTTATTTCTGTTAAATAATGGATAGTCCGAAACGAGACTCCTAATGTTAAATGTTATTTTTAAGAAAAATCTCGTAAAAATATCATTAAAATAGATAAATCGTCATCAGTTTATGTTAAAATACTGGTAGCAATTTGGGGCGGATAGATGATCGATTATGTTAAAAAAACTAAAGAATACCATGAAAGAAAATGCTTAACGTAGTATGAATTCCTACAAAAATATTAAACGTTAGTTGTGTATTTGTCTGTCAGTAGGAAAGAGATAGATATGAAGCAACTATGTATATCATGAATAAAATTGTCGTCACTCTCTTGAACAGGATTAATATGGAATTAGATAATTATAGGCATGATAACTTTGTAAATTTTTATAAATAAAATGGTATGTGAATGTTGCGAGGAGTTAATTATGAAAGCGATCGACTTGATTAATTTTCTAATTGAAAATTCTTATGAAATTAAAAATATGGATACGTGTAGACCATATTTAGATGTGAATGGCAATAAAATAAGATTTGATACTTCTAATAACAGATTTTCTGTTGATGGTATAAACCCTGGGCATGAACGTATTACTGACTTAACAAAACCTGAAAACCACTGCGTAGTAATGCTTTTAATTAAATTGTTTGAAAAAGGTTACTCAAAGGATGTTATATATTTAGAAAAACAGTGGCAATTGGGCCATGAAAATAGCGGTTCGCTGGATGTTATGATTAAAAATCCTGGAAACAAGGATATTTATATGTTGGAAGTAAAATCTTCTAACGAAATTAAAGGATACGTTAATTTGAAAAACGAGAAAAAATTAAAACAAGTTTTTTCTTATGCTATTCAAGAAAAAAATACTAAAATTATTTCGTTTTATGCTTTTGACTTCGCTAATAAAATTGACATGTTTTACAATGTTTATACGGAAAATATTCTTAAGGACTCACAAAATATTGATGATTTTTATGAACGTCGGAACAAGGTATTCGATAAATCGGATTACATTAAAAGGAATAGTATATTTAATGTCACCCAGTCTGTTAAGAAATACGAAGATTTAGAAAATATAACGAACAACGATACGCAAACACTGTTTAACCAATTTGCTACGATTTTACGCCTTCATTCAATTTCTGATAAACCTAACGCTTTTATGAAAATGATAAATTTATTTTTGGCGAAAATCGGCGATGAAGTTACTACCAATAAAGAATATAAAGTAAAAGACAAAAATGGTAACGTTCATTCTTTTAATGGGATGAAATTTCAATTTATATATGGAGTGGATACACCTGAATCATTTATGAAAAGGTTAAATGAACTTTACAAAGAAGGAATGCACGAGTATTTAAATAAAGAAGTTATCGACTATGACGATGAAGAGATTGAGCAATATATTAAAGGGGAAGATGAAACTAAATTAATTGAAATTTTTGATAATTTAAGACTTAAGAAGAATAATAATTTTGCGTTTATTGATGTTTATGATGATGAAACTTTTTACTCAAATTATGAAGTTGTTAAAAGTGTTGTGGAATTATTAGAGAATTATAAGTTTAAATACGAAACTAAGCATCAATTTTTAGGAGATTTTTTTGAAGAATTATTAAATACAAGTTTAAAGCAAGAAGCTGGTCAATTTTTCACACCCTATCCTATAGTGGATTTTATGATTGATTCGTTGCCATACGAAAAATGTATTAATGATTTTTTATCTAGTGGAAAGGTACAGTTTGTACCATCTGTAATAGATTACGCTTGTGGTGCTGGTCATTTTTTGATAAGTTCCATGGCGAAAACACAGGAAATTATTAATAACTTAAATGGCGATCTATACAATAAAAACCAACGAACTAAAATTTCGACTTTTAAAGCCGATCCATATTCATGGGTTAGCAAAGATAATTGTGTTGGTATAGAAAAAGATTATCGTCTTGCAAAAACTACTAAGATTGCGACCTTTTTAAATGGGGATGGGGATGCTGAAATCATAAGCGGGGACGGAATTAATAAATTTAACTCAAAGGATTATGAAAATACTACTCTTTATTCGCAAAGCAAGAAAATTGAAAAGTTTGATTTTTTAATTTCAAACCCCCCTTATTCAATAGATGGGTTTATGCGTAATTTTAATAAAAACGGAATAACTCCTGGCAGCAATGATTTTTCTTTATTGAGAAAGCTAAATTATAACGACTCTGCAATCGAAACGTTTTTTGTTGAGCGTGCTGAACAATTGCTAAAAAAAGATGGTTATGCAGCAATTATTTTGCCACAATCAATACTATCAAGTAGCAAATACGAGAATATGAGAAAATTTATATTTTCTAATTTTGTAATAAAGGCATTACTGATGACTTCAGATATTACTTTTTCTGGGACCACAACAAGTCCTGTTGTATTGTTCATGAAAAAAGAAAAAAGATTAGATCAGCATTATCGCGTTTTTCTCATAGGATCTCCTAAATATATGAATCCTACATCGGCAAAAATGAAGGAGAAAGAAGTTGCATTTCTTGGATATGAGTTTAGTTCTAATAGAACTAAGTCTGGAATAAATTTAAAAGAAACTTCAATTTTAAAAGAAATCTCGCCTTTGTTAAATAAATTTATTACTCACGGCAATGCTGATATTCCTACGAAGTTAACATCAAATGTTCAAATTAAATATCTAGACGAAATTCTTTTAAATGTTAAAGAAAATTACGTTGGCGATATTTATCCAAAATATGAAAAGAAAGCTGGAGTTGCATTAAAAACATTTTGTCAGATTAACGCAAGACGCGAGGATGAGTTTGATGAAAAACCAACAAAGTATGTTGAAATTAGCGATTTAAAAAACTTAGATAATTGCTCCAAGAAAAAGTCTTCTACCAGAATGTGCAAAAAGGGAGATATTCTTGTATCGAGTTTATGCCCAAAAAAGGATCAAATTGTGATTTCGGACGGCGATTACATGTTATCTTCGGCAATTCATGTGCTATCAGGTTTTAAGAATGATTCTGTCCGAGATTATGTATTTAAGGAATTACAAAATTCTGATGTTTTAAAACAGATGAACACGCTTCTTGACGGTTTTAAAATAACATATGCAAAGATAAGCGATGAAAATTTAATAAACAATATATTTATTAAAATGATGGACTCTTTTAAATGAGGAAAATTTAATAGAGAACTATCAAAGTACTTGTTAAAAAAGATAACGGATAAAATAATAATAATAATAATAATAACAATATCTAATGTAACTCATTATAAACGAAAAAGGCTTTAAACCAATCGGGCATATATTAGATTAGGAAGAAGTAAAATACCAGCTGAGGGTAATGAAATTATACAAATGACAAAAGACTTTCCGATTGCCTTTTAAAAAAGAAGTAAGTAAAAATTAGAATCTTCACTTTTTATATAAAAGTATGATAATTAAAGCTAGAATATTTAAAAATTCGGTAAAAGTGGCACTTTTATAAGGCTTAGTTTATTCAATAAAGAGAATGGCTTCTTTATTAGGGAGTGTTCAGTATGAATTTAAGTGATGATTGATAAAAAATGATTTGAATCTACGGATTTTAGAATTTTGGTTCTACTAAAAAAATGAAACCTTATTAGATAAACGATACTATACTAGAGAAATGATACCCTTAGGTCCTTTGAAAAGTTTGTATCAAAACATTATATTCAGTTTGTGTTGATTTAAAATCTATTTCTTTATAAAATTACCACGTGAAAGATTTTAAAATAGCTAAATTTCAAAACGATGATTTTATAATAGATGTAAAAGTTGATATTGCTGATAATACGGTTTGGCTAACACAAAAACAAATGGCCGAATTGTTTAATGTTTCTGTTGATAATATTAGTTTACATATTAAGAACATTTTAAAAGATAATGAACTTGACAATTCAACTATCGAGGAATCCTCGGAAGTTCGTCTTGAAGGGAAAAGATACATTAAACGTAAGCTTTATTATTATAATCTCGATATGATTATATCTGTTGGTTATAGAGTAAAGTCTAAAAATGGTATTCTTTTCAGAAGGTGGGCATCACATATTTTAAAAAAATACTTGTTAGATGGATATGCTTTAAATAAAGAAAGGTTAGATGCCTTAAATAAAACTTTTAAAATAACTACTAAAATGTTGTCTAGTTCATTAAATATAGATGAAGATGAATTGTTAAATGTACTTAAACATTATACTAAAGCCTTAGATACCTTAGATAATTATGATCATTCAAATCTTAAAAAGAGTATTGGTAATAAACCAATTTATAAATTATCTTATGAAGAAGCTATTAAAATTATTAAAAAGTTGTCATCTTCGTTTAATTCAGACGTTTTTGGAAAAGAAAAAGAAGTAGGCAAATTAAACGGAATCTTAGAAGCGATTGAGCAAACAGCTTTCGGGAAAGATTTATATGAAAGTGTTCAGGATAAAGCTTCTCACTTATTATATTTTTTAGTAAAAGACCATCCTTTTGTTGATGGATGTAAAAGAATAGCGGCTACATTGTTTTTAGAATATTTATATAAGAATCAATGCCTATTTGTTAATAATAAACCAGTGATATCAAATGATGCACTAGTTTCTGTTACTATTTTGGTTGCTGAATCTAAGCCAGAAGAAATGAATATTATGATAACTTTGATTAACAATTTGCTTTTATTTTAATTTATGGAAAAACTTGGTAAACTTTTTAAGAAAATTAGATCTGAAAATTACTTGACTCAAGAAGAAATGGCAAAGTCTTTAGGATATAAATCAAAAGCAACTATAAATAAAATTGAAAAAGGCATCAAATATCTCAAAAACAAACAATAAATTACCACAAATCACATAAATGAAATACCACAAATTACAAAAATGAAATACCACAAATTACAAAAATAACTTTGATTAATATGCCGAAAAAATAATAGAATAAGAAAAGCAAAACAAATAAAATAAGTGAGATTTTGAGAGGTACCCAGTTTCCTAGACATTAAATGTTTGTTAACTGGATTATATCATA